>ENA-UEQM01000009-UEQM01000009.1-human-gut-metagenome-genome-assembly--contig:-NODE-9-length-137876-cov-50.817488_pt1 | contig 137876 bp, 90 predicted proteins | sample MGYA00242948_ERZ507948 | MGnify/ENA primary metagenome ERZ507948 (study PRJEB26167, sample SAMN06115440) | human gut metagenome | host: Homo sapiens | place: China:Hubei | collected 2015-07-28... | reverse complement strand
GTTATAATGTTCTTTAAGCTAATTTCTATTTCGTCAGAAAATAAACATTCAAAAATATTAAATATCCAACATATTAATAATAGAATAATAGGAAATGCCTTTTTTCTCATATATTTTATATTTTACCTTAATTCCGCAACACTATAAATATTAACTCTTATAACATCCTGAGCAACAAAAAGGTCTTAGACAAGCTAAGCGGCAAAGCCGAGCGGCCCAGGATGTTGCCATATCAGAGGATTAACTTAGTGTTGCAAAAATAATTAAACAAAACCTCATTAGGCATGGCAAAAATACAAATAAAATCCGAGAAACCCACATCTTTTGGTGGTATATTTCCAATTATGGAGAAATTAGACAGGATGTTGTCTCGTACAATAGACTCCACCTTAGGTTTGCGTAGCAAAGTGTATGGCTATCAATATAGCGAGATAATCCGTTCTCTGATGTGCGTATTTTACGAAAACGAGTCGTTTTAGAAAGATATCCGCAACCTCAGATATCAAAAATATTACAGGTTGCGGATTTTAGGTATAATTGAGAGTTGAGAATTTAGAGCGCGTCGATTACGCTGCAGATATCACCGAAAATGCGTGACAACTCGCCGAGTCCGTCGATGTGGTGGTGAATGCCTTCAGCCTTGTACCACTCGATGAGCGGAGCTGTCTGGTTGTGATAAACGTCGAGGCGTTTCTTTATTGTCTCTGCGTTGTCGTCAGAGCGACCGCTCTCCTGACCGCGCTTCACGAGACGAGTCATCAGCTCGTCCTCCGGCACGTCGAGCTCAATCATGGCAGCCACCTTGTGTCCGCGCTCTGCGAGCATCTTCTTCAGAGCCTCAGCCTGCGGGATTGTACGTGGGAAGCCGTCGAATATTACGCCCTTGTGCTCCTTGCCGAAGCCATCATACACACTTGCGAGGATGTCGATCATCAGCTCGTCGGGGATGAGCTGTCCGTTGTCAATGAAACCCTTGGCTGTCTTGCCAAGTTCTGTTCCGTTCTTAATCTCGCTACGGAGAACGTCGCCTGTAGAGATATGGTTGAAGCCATACTTCTCAATCATCAAGTCGCTCTGAGTGCCCTTGCCTGAACCAGGAGCACCGAAAATTACGATGTTTTTCATCTGAATTCTTTATTCTATTATGTTATTATCTACTTACTATCAATAGTTTCTGAACAATTCAAAACTCAAAAACTCCTACTCCACTACGGTGTAGATGTCGCGCAGGTTGCGTGCCTGCTGGTCGTAGTCGAGTCCGTAGCCGAGGATGAAGTCGTTGGGTATCTCGATGGCTACATACTCTATGTCGAGCGGCACCTTCAAGCACTCCGGTTTCAGCAGCAGTGTGCAGATATGTACCGACTCCGGCTCTTTCTCCTTCAGCTGATTGAGCAGAGTCTGCATGGTGAGTCCCGACTCGATGATGTCCTCAACGATGATTACCGTTCTGCCCTTTATCTCCTCGCTCAAGCCGATGAGCTGCTTCACCTTACCTGTAGACGCAGTGCCCTCGTACGACGACATCTTCACGAACGAAATCTCGCACGGCACGTTGATCATACGCATGAGGTCGGCAGCGAACACGAACGATCCGTTGAGCATGGCGAGCAGCAACGGGTTCTTGCCTGCCATGTCCTTGTTGATACGATCGGCTACTACCTTTACTTTCTTAAGAATCTCAGCTTCGGGGATTGACACCTTGAAGGTCTTGTCCTTTATTTTTATCACGCTCATAGGGTACAATATTTATAATTAGGTGCAAAGTTACTGAAAGTCTTGCACATAAAAAAACTGCTTGCAGATTTTTTTTTGTCTTCGGTTTACAGTACCTTTAAATAAGTTACGCTGCACCTCAACAATAAAAATATGCGAGCATATTTTGTATTATCTTCGGTTTGCAGTAACTTTGCACGCATGAAACAAAATCAAGCATCTTTGAGCAGCAAGCAGTATGCTGTGCCGTTCATCCTCATCACCTCACTCTTCTTCATGTGGGGTTTCGCACGCGCTATTCTCGATGTGCTCAACAAGCATTTTCAGAATGCGCTCGACATCAGTATCACACAGTCGGCTCTCATACAGGTGACCACCTATCTGGGTTACTTCCTCATGGCTATCCCCGCCGGACTGTTCATTAACCGCCAGGGCTACCGCCGTGGCGTGGTAAGCGGACTCCTCCTGTTCGGACTGGGTTCGTTGGCGTTCATCCCCTGCTCGATGTTAGGCACGTTCTACGCCTATCTTGTGGCACTATTTATCATCGGTTGCGGACTGGTATTCCTTGAGACATCCGCCAACCCATATGTTACAGAGCTTGGACCGAAGGAGACAGCCACATCACGACTCAACTTCTCGCAGTCGTTCAACGGCGTAGGCTCCATGTTCGCCACACTCGTTGTGGGCAGTTTCCTCTTTCAGGGTGCCGACGGCAGCGCAGGCGGCGATGCCGTGATACCTTACAGCATCATGGGCGCGTTCGTGCTGCTCATAGCCGTGGTCTTCGCACGCGTACAACTGCCTGAGATAGTGCACGAGAACGACGGCGACACCAAGCAAGGCGCGCACAACCTGAAGATGCTCTTCCGCAACCGCTGGTTCGTGTTCGGACTGCTCGCACTGCTTGCCTACGAGGTGGCAGAGATATCCATCAACTCCTACTTCATCAACTTCGTGACGGGTCAGTGCTGGATGAAGGCAGCCACAGGCTCCACAATCCTCACCATCGGCTTAGGCGTATTTATGTTAGCACGCTTCATCGGCGCAGCTGTGATGAGCAACATCGCTGCCGAGAAGTATCTCGCCGTATGCGCTCTCGGCACCGTGGTGTGCATAACCATTCTGCTGCTCGACCTCGGTCGCGACATATCGGTGCTGGCACTCATAGCCAACTATTTCTTCGAGGCTATCATGTTCCCCACCATCTTCGCCATGACGCTGCGCGGACTCGGCGGACTCACCAAGAGTGCCTCATCGATACTGATGATGACACCGGTAGGCGGTTGCGGTTTTCTCTTGATGGGCATCATCGCCGACTCTACAGACAACTTCACGCTGCCGTTCTTCATACCGCTTGCAGGCTTCGCATTCGTGCTTGTGTATGCGCTGCGATATATAGCTAAGAAATAATAAAAACGGAGACCGCGCGGTCTCCGTTTTTGTTTTCTATCATCTATCACAAACAAATAATATCTGCAAACAATGCCGTAATTTGCAATATTTTCTATAACTTTTGATAAGTTACGATGCGTCTCGACAAAAAAAAACTGCAAGCAGTTTTTTTATGTGCAAGACTTTCAGTAACTTTGCAAGTTGTCAATCGATTGATTGATTGATAGTTGTCCTTTTATTCATCAATAAAGCATAAATACAGACAATGGCAGAATCTAATTTCGTAGACTATGTAAAGATATATTGTCGCTCGGGCAAGGGCGGCAGAGGCTCCATGCACCTCCGACACGTGAAGTACAACCCGAACGGCGGACCCGACGGTGGCGACGGCGGTCACGGCGGTAGCATCTACCTGCGTAGCAACCACAACTACTGGACACTGCTCCACCTGAAGTTTCAGCGCCACGTCTTCGCCGAGCACGGCGGCAACGGCGGTCGCGACAAATGTCACGGCAAAGACGGCAAGGACATATACATCGACGTGCCCTGCGGTACGGTGGTGTACAACGCCGAGACGGGTAAGTACGTGTGCGACGTGATGCACGACGGACAGGAGGTGCTGCTGCTCAAGGGCGGCAGAGGCGGACTCGGCAACTTCCAGTTCCGTTCGGCTACCAACCAGTGTCCGCGCTACGCACAGCCGGGCGAACCGATGGAGGAGATGACAATCATTCTCGAGCTGAAGCTGCTCGCCGACGTAGGTCTGGTGGGTCTGCCCAACGCAGGCAAGTCGACATTGCTCTCAGCCGTGTCGAGCGCACGCCCGAAGATTGCCAACTACCCGTTCACCACGCTCGAACCGTCGCTCGGCATCGTCGACTACCGCGATCACAAGTCGTTCGTCATGGCAGACATCCCGGGCATCATCGAGGGAGCGAGCGAAGGCAAGGGACTCGGTCTGCGCTTCCTGCGCCACATCGAGCGCAACTCGCTGCTGCTCTTCATGGTGCCGGGCGACACCGACGACATCAAACGCGAGTACGAACTGCTAAAGAACGAGCTTGAGAAGTTCAACCCGGAGATGCTCGACAAGCACCGCGTACTCGCCGTGACGAAGTGCGACTTGCTCGACGAGGAGCTCATGGACATGCTGCGCGAGACGCTGCCCGACGACCTACCCGTGGTGTTCATATCTTCTGTAAGCGGTTTAGGCTTACAGGAACTGAAGGACACCCTGTGGAAGGAACTCAACTCGGAGAGCAACAAGCTGCAGACCATCACCGCCGAGGACACCCTCGTACACCGCGACAAGGATATGACACGCTTCATGGCTGAGCTGGAAGCAGAGGGCGAGGACGAGATTATCTACGTCGACGACGACGACATCGAGTACGTTGACGACGTGGAAGACCTCGACGACTTTGAATACGAAGAGGAGACAGACAATGAGTAACTCTGCGCTGCGCCTTACATATTATAATATAGCCGATGGCGTGTGTGCATTCTCTACCACACGCCACGGCGGAACCAGCGAGGGCAACCACGCCTCGCTGAACATCAACCCCTACTGTGGCGACAAGCCCGAGCACGTGGCTGCCAACCGCAGCCTTTTAGCTGCAGAGTTGGGCATCAGCACCTACCGCCTCATACTGCCCCACCAGACGCACGGCACCGAGACACGCATCATCGGCGAGGAGTTCTGCGCCCTGCCCGAACGCATACGCCAGATGCTGCTCGAAGGTGTCGACGCGCTGCTCACCAACGTGGAGGGCGTGTGCATCGGAGTGTCGACAGCCGACTGTATCCCTGTGCTGCTCTACGACGAGGAGCACCGCGCTACGGCTGCCATACACGCCGGATGGCGCGGCACACAGGCACGCATCGTGAGCAAAGCGATTGACGAAATGGGCGTGGCTTACAAAACCGACGCGAAGAAGCTGAAGGCAGTTATCGGTCCGGGCATTTCGCAGAAGAACTTCGAGGTGGGCGACGAGGTGTACGCCTCCTTTGAAGCTGCAGGTTTCGATATGACAACACTCGCAAAGCAGGAGATAAAGCGCAACGCAGATGCCACCGACCCCTCCAAATTGTTTGAGAAGAAGTGGCACATCGACCTAATACTCGCTAACCGACAGCTGCTCGAGTTCGCAGGTGTGGCTCCAGAGAACATCAACGAAAGCAACATCTGCACGTACGACAACGTAGACAACTACTTCTCGGCACGCCGCCTTGGCACCGAGTCGGGACGCATCTACACGGGCATCATGCTATAAACCCAAATAACTATAATGCGAATAAAGAAACTACTATTAGCCATAGCCACACTCACACTCGTGTCGGCAACCCCCGTCAAACATCAGTTCACCGCTGCCGAACAGCAGCAGATAAGCATATCCACACCCGGACTCTTCAGCCGTTCCAACGCCTTCAACATCGACCTCGATGCACTGAAGCCGAACGAATACTCCTTCCCACTGCCCGTGGGCAAGGCGACGCTGCGCAAGAACAACGTAGTGGAGATAACCACCAAGGACGGCGACGCAGTGAAGGCAATGTTCGAAGGCACGGTACGTGTCTCGCGCAAGTTCCCCGACATGGGCTACACCATCGTGATACGCCACCGCAACGGACTCGAAACCGTCTACGCCAACAACGCCGAGAACATTGTTGAGGTTGGACAACACGTGCGCGCCGGACAGACCATAGCCATCGTCGGACAGCGCGGTGGCAAGTTCTACTGCGACTTCTCTATCATGATCGACGGCAAACGCATCAACCCCACCGCCGTTGTGGGCATCGGCAGTCACCGACTCCACCGCCACACACTGCTCTGCGAGAAGCAGTACAACTACATAAACGTGTCGACCATTGGCGAGAAGGTAGACTTCGACGACAGCAAGAACTTCACCACCGAGGACGTCTTCACCAAACAATCGACCTACAAGTGGAACCTCGACGAGATGAAGAAGGGCACATGGGCATACCCACTGCCTGGCGCAAAGGTAATAAGCCCATACGGAGGCAAACGCCGACACAGCGGAGTAGACCTGAAGACGAAGCCGAAGGACGAGATAGTGGCTGCCTTCGACGGCGTAGTGACACGCTCAGCCACACACTACGGCTACGGCCTGTGCATCGTTATCAAGCACGCCAACGGACTCGAGACGCTCTACTCGCACCAGTCGAAGAACCTCGTGAAGGTGGGCGACAAGGTGAAAGCCGGACAGGTTATCGGTCTGACCGGACGCACCGGACGCGCCACAACCGAACACCTACACTTTGAAACCATATTCAAAGGACGCCGCTTCAACCCCAACCTCATCTTCGAACACAAGTCGCGCGGACTGCAGAAGGCTACACTCATACTCACCAAGAACGGCGGTATAACGCAGAAGCGCAACTAAAAAAGCAGGCAGGCAAAGCCATCGGAACATCTGCCAAAAACAACCCTCAAATTGCCACGGCGTGGCAACATTGTTTGCTTAGCATGTACAACGACATTGCCGCAGCAGGCAAACAACCTTGCCACGCCGCGGTAATTTGAGGGATGTAAAACTGCTGTAAAACGAAAATCTCGAATACACCATTTTTAGTTATAGGATGTTAAAACAAGAAGTTTTTTCATCAAACATTTGGTGGTTACAAAAAAATGCTATACCTTTGCACTCGCTTTCAAGAACAAAGCAATTGTGAAGCAAGGGCGTTTAGCTCAGTTGGTTTAGAGCATCTGCCTTACAAGCAGAGGGTCGGCGGTTCGAATCCGTCAACGCCCACACAAAGCGAACAAGTTATAAAACTTGTTCGCTTTTTTTGTTTACCTACTACGCATTAACACCACAAATCACATTATTTCACAAAAAAACTACACACAAATAAAAACTTATTTGTAATTTTGCACCCGTAATTACACATATTATATATAATAGCAATTATGAAACTTGATTTGCTGACAGCCATCTCGCCGATTGACGGCCGTTATCGTGGCAAGACAGAACGCCTTGCCGACTACTTCTCTGAGTATGCACTGATACGCTACCGCGTACGTGTGGAAATCGAATACTTCATCACGCTCTGCGAGTTGCCATTGCCGCAGCTTGCTTCGTTCGACCATCAGCTCTTCGAGCAGCTGCGCGACATCTACCGCAACTTTGGCGAAGAAGAAGCCCAGCGCGTGAAGGACATCGAGAAAGTGACTAACCACGACGTGAAGGCTGTAGAGTACTTCATAAAGGAGGAGTTCGACCGCATCGGCGGACTCGACGCTTACAAGGAGTTCATCCACTTCGGACTCACCTCACAGGATATCAACAACACATCAGTACCCCTCTCTATAAAGGAGGCGTTGGAGCAGTTCTACTATCCGCTCTGCGAGGAGCTCATCGCACAGCTCCGCGAGTACGCAGAGGAGTGGGCAGCAGTGCCAATGCTCGCAAAGACACACGGACAGCCCGCTTCGCCTACACGTTTGGGCAAGGAGGTGATGGTGTTCGTATATCGCCTGGAGGAGCAGCTGCGCCAGCTGAAAGAGTGCCGCCTCACCGCTAAGTTCGGCGGTGCCACCGGCAACTACAACGCCCACCACGTAGCCTACCCTGAATACGACTGGAAGGCGTTCGGCAACCGCTTCGTGAGCGAGAAGCTCGGTCTGGAGCGCGAGCAGTTCACTACACAGATCTCCAACTACGACTGCCTCGGCTCGGTGTTCGACGCAATGCGCCGCATCAACACAATCATCATCGACCTCGACCGCGACTTCTGGATGTACATCTCAATGGAGTACTTCAAGCAGAAGATCAAGGCAGGCGAAGTAGGCTCATCGGCAATGCCACACAAGGTGAATCCGATCGACTTCGAGAACTCGGAGGGCAACCTCGGCATGGCAAACGCCGTGCTGCAGTTCCTCGCACAGAAGCTCCCCGTGAGCCGTCTGCAGCGCGACCTCACCGACTCCACCGTGCTGCGCAACGTGGGCGTACCGTTCGGCCACGGCGTAATCGCAATAGAGAGCACACTCAAGGGTCTGCGCAAGCTCATCCTCAACGAGGAGAAACTCAAGGAAGACCTCGACAACACATGGGCAGTAGTGGCAGAGGCTATACAGACAATACTTCGCCGCGAAGCTTATCCGCATCCGTACGAGGCACTGAAAGCACTCACACGCACCAACAAGCACATGACCGAGGAGACCATCCACGAGTTCATACAGACACTCAACGTGAGCGACGCTGTGAAGGCGGAATTGATGGCTATCACACCAATGAACTACACAGGCATTTAAATTCCCCGATATAATTCGACAATAGCCGTGAGGCTATATACATAAACAATAAAAACCAACAAGTAACTATGGATTCAGAAAACGTAAAGAATCAGGAACAGAACACAGCGGATCAGACTACTGGCAATAGCGAGAGCTACGGCCGTGCCGCAGGAAACTATCAGAAAGAGTATCGCAGCGTGACGGGACGTCGCCCGCGTATTCACACACAGCACTCGGCTTCAGCCTCATCACAGAGCGAAGACGGCGGCTTCCGTCCGGAAGGCTTCGGCGCAGGTCTCGGCTCACAACAGCAGGGCGGCTACCAACCACGCCAGGGCGGCTATCAGCCACGTCAGCAGGGCGGTTACAACCGTGGCGGCTATCAGCAGCGTCCTCAGGGCGGCTATCGTCCACGCTACAACCAGGACGGCGAACAGCAGCAGGGCGGCTATCAGCCACGTCAGCAGGGCTATCGCCCACGCTACAACCAGGACGGCGAACAGCAGCAGGGCGGATACCAGCCGCGTCAGCAGGGCTATCGCCCACGCTACAACCAGGACGGCGAACAGCAGCAGGGCGGATATCAGCCACGTCAGCAAGGCGGCTATCAGCAGCGCGGCGGCTACGGTCAGCGTCAGCAGGGCGGATATCAGCAGCGCGGCGGCTACGGTCAGCAGGGCGGCTATCAGCAGCGTGGCGGCTACGGACAGCAGGGCGGCTATCAGCAGCGCGGCGGTTACAACCGCGGTGGCTACGGACAGCAGGGCGGCTACAACCAGGGTGGCTACCAGCAGCGTCAGCGCACACCGGGCTACGACCCCAACGCTAAGTACAGCATGAAAAAGCGCATTGAATACAAGGAGGAGAACTACGATCCGAACGAACCGCTTCGTCTGAACAAGTTCCTCGCCAACGCAGGTATCTGCTCGCGCCGTGAGGCTGACGAGTTCATCCAGGCAGGCGTGGTTACTGTGAACGGAGAGGTAGTGACCGAGCTCGGCACCAAGATCAAGCGCACAGACGAGATAAAATTCCACGACCAGCCCGTAACACTCGAGAAGAAGGTGTACGTGCTGCTCAACAAACCAAAGGACTGCGTGACAACAAGCGACGACCCGCAGCAGCGTAAGACCGTGATGGACCTCGTGAAGAACGTGTGCCCGGAGCGCATCTACCCCGTAGGCAGACTCGACCGCAACACAACCGGCGTGCTCCTGCTCACCAACGACGGCGACCTCGCTTCTAAGCTCACACACCCGAAGTTCCTGAAGAAGAAGGTGTACCACGTATTCCTCGACAAGAACGTAACAGCTCACGACATGCAGCAGATTGCTGAGGGCATCGAGCTGGAGGACGGCGAGATACATGCAGACGCTATCGAGTACGCAAGCGACACCGACAAGAGTCAGGTAGGCATCGAGATCCACAGCGGCAAGAACCGCATCGTGCGTCGTATCTTCGAGCACCTCGGCTACCGCGTCGTTAAGCTCGACCGCGTACAGTTCGCAGGACTCACCAAGAAGAACCTCCGCCGCGGCGACTGGCGCTTCCTCACAGAGAAGGAAGTGGAGATGCTGCGCATGGGAGCATTCGAGTAAAACATAAACAGGTTGAGATGGTGAGGTGTTGAGATGTTGACATCGCACCATTTCAACTTTCCAATTTAAACAATATAATGGAAAGAACAAAAGTTATTGACGCTCTCCGTAGCACCGCCTTCGGAAGCCAAATCAACGTAAAGGGTTGGGTGCGCACTCACCGCAGTTCGAAGGCTGTAGACTTCATCGCACTCAACGACGGTTCTACTATCAAGAACATACAGATCGTGGTAGACCCCACCAAGTTCGACGCCGAGATGCTGAAGCAGATCACCACCGGTGCCTGCATCAGTGCCGTAGGTACGCTCGTAGAGAGCCAGGGTGCAGGTCAGACATCTGAGATACAGTGCGAGAGCCTCGAGGTGTACGGACTCTGCGGCAGCGACTACCCGATGCAGAAGAAGGGCCAGTCGTTCGAGTACATGCGCCAGTACGCCCACCTGCGTCTGCGCACCAACACATTCGGTGCCGTGATGCGCATACGCCACAACATGGCTATGGCTATCCACACCTACTTCCACGAGCACGGCTACTTCTACTTCAACACTCCGCTCATCACCGCAAGCGACTGCGAGGGTGCCGGTCAGATGTTCCAGGTTACGACCAAGAACCTCTACAACCTGAAGAAGACCGAGGACGGCAAGATCGACTACTCTGACGACTTCTTCGGCAAGCAGACATCGCTCACCGTGTCAGGACAGCTCGAGGGCGAGCTCGGAGCAACAGCACTCGGAGCCATCTACACCTTCGGTCCGACATTCCGCGCAGAGAACTCGAACACTCCGCGCCACTTGGCTGAGTTCTGGATGGTAGAACCTGAGGTGGCATTCCTCGACCTCGCCGGACTGATGGACCTCGAAGAGGACTTCATCAAGTACTGCATCCGTTGGGCACTCACCCACTGCAAGGACGACATCGAGTTCCTCAACAAGATGATCGACAAGAGCCTCATCGCACGTCTCGAGGGCGTACTCAACTCCGAGTTCGTTCGTCTGCCTTACACCGAGGGTATCCGCATCCTGCAGGAGGCTATACAGAACGGCAAGAAGTTCGAGTTCCCATGCGAGTGGGGCGACGACCTCGCTTCGGAGCACGAGCGCTACCTCGTGGAGGAGCACTTCAAGAAGCCGGTCATTATGACCAACTATCCGAAGGCTATCAAGGCGTTCTACATGAAGATAGACGCAGAGGAGAGCGGCTTCGGCGGCAAGAGCGGCGAGACCGTTCAGGGCACCGACGTACTCTTCCCGCAGATTGGCGAGATCATCGGCGGTTCTGTACGCGAGGAGAGCTACGACAAGCTGATGAACGAGATTGAGGAGCGCAACATCCCGATGAAGGATATGACATGGTACCTCGACACACGCAAGTACGGCTCATGTCCGCACGCAGGCTTCGGCCTCGGCTTCGAGCGTCTCATCCTCTTCGTAACGGGTATGCAGAACATCCGCGACGTCATCCCGTTCCCACGCACTCCGAAGAGCGCAGAGTTCTAAACGACTTTATTAAAGACACACTATAATAATGTGGGTGCAGCAGGCAAACACCTGTTGCACCTTTTTTTCATTTTGTCTGTAGCGATTAAGCATTTACCGATTTTTATGCTTATCTTTGCAAACAATACAAAATACACAAATCAGTTTATGACCGATCTTGCAAGCTATTTCCCCATAACCGATCCCACCCTGATATTCTTTGTGGTGATGCTCATCATTCTGTTTGCCCCAATCATCATGGGCAAGCTGCGCATCCCGCATATCATTGGCATGGTGCTCGCCGGAGTAGCCATAGGCAAGTACGGCTTCAACATCCTTGTGCGCGACGACTCGTTTGAACTCTTTGGCAAGGTAGGACTCTACTACATCATGTTCCTCGCCTCACTCGAGATGGATATGGAGGGCGTAAAGCGCAACAAAGGGCGGTTCTTAGGTTTCGGCGTGCTCACGTTCGCCTTTCCGCTCATCCTCACCTACTTCGCCAGCACCAAGCTGCTCGGCTACCCGGTGTTCGCCTCGCTACTGTTAGGATGCCTTATGGCATCGAACACGCTCATCGCCTACCCCATCGTCGGCCGCTACGGTCTGCAACGCAAGCCAAGCGTCACACTATCGGTAGGCTCCTCAATGATTTCGCTGCTCATGGCACTCGTGACGCTCACCGCCATCGTCGCCTCTTATGGAGGCGAGACGAGCGTGTGGTTCTGGCTGCTCTTCGTGGGCAAGTTCGTGGGCTACTGCGTAGCCATGTTCCTGCTCATACCGCGCTTCACACGCTGCTTTCTCCGACGTTATAGCGACTCCGTCATGCAGTTCATCTTCGTTATGTCGATGCTCTTTATGAGTGCGGCAGCAAGCGAGGCGGTGGGGTTGGAAGGCATTATCGGTGCGTTCGTAGCCGGCATCATTCTGAACCGCTACATACCGCACGTGTCGCCACTGATGAACCGCATCGAGTTCATCGGCAATGCGCTCTTCATACCCTACTTCCTCATCGGCGTAGGTATGCTCATCAACGTGCGACTGCTCTTCGAGAGCAGCACCATAATCATCGCCATGCTCGTCATCGCAGGCTTCGGAACGCTCGGCAAAGCCATTGCTGCCTATAGCGCAGCCTCCATGTTCCGCCTGCCGAAGTCGTCGGGCAACATGATGTTCGGACTCACCTCGGCACACGCAGCCGGTGCCATCGCCATGCTTATGATTGGTATGCGCGTAGAACTGGAACCAGGCAAGCCACTCGTCACCGACGACATGCTGAACAGCGTGGTGCTGATGATTCTCGTGACGTGCATAATCTCAACAATGATGACCGAGCGTGCGGCGCAACAGATTACGCTGCGCGACCGTGAGATGCCGAGCGACGAAAAGCCAACAGCCGAGGAGAAGATACTCATCCCGCTGAAATACCCCGAATACGCGCAACGCCTCGTCAACATGGCGATGCTCATGCGCAACCCGAAGAACACCACACAACTTGTGGGTTTGAACGTGGTGTACGACGACGACGACATGCAGCGCAACCTGGAGCAGGGCAGCCGACTGCTCGAGCGCATGACACAGTATGCTGCCTCGGCAGATATGACCATGCAGACGCAGGTGCGCGTGGCAGCGAACATAGCCAACGGCATACGCCACGCCTTCAAGGAGTTCCGCGCTACGGACATCATAATAGGTATGCACATGCACCCAGAGGTGTCGCAGAAGTTTTGGGGCGCGTTCCACCAGAGCCTCTTCAACGGCCTCAACTCGCAGATAATAATGGCTCGTCTCAACCAACCGCTCCCCACGATACGCCGTATAAAGGTGGTAGTACCGTCGAGAGCACAGTTCGAGCCTGGCTTCTACCGCTGGCTCGAACGCCTGTCGCGCTTGGCGTGCAACATGGAGTGCCACACGGAGTTCCACGGACGTGGCGACACACTGCCGCTCATAGCCGAATACATCAAGCACCACTACCCCACGATGCGCTGCTCGTTCACCGAGATGGCCCACTGGAACGAGATGCCACGCATAGCGGAGAGCATACAGAAGGACCACCTCTTCGTAGTGGTTACGGCACGAAAGGGTACCGTGTCGTTCAAGAATGCGTTGGAGCATCTGCCCGAAGAGATAAAGCACCACTTCTCTGGCTCGAACATCATGATCATCTTCCCCGACCAGCATGGCGACGCAATGGACGAAATGACCTTCGCTCAGCCGCAGCATACCGAGGATCAGAGTGCATACGAGGCAATCGGAAAGTGGATTAAGAAGAAGTTTTGAATTTTGAGTTGAAAGACTAATCTCAACACCTCACCATAACAACATCTCAACACCATATGATCGACATAAAAGGAATAACCAAGAGCTTCGGCTCGCTGCAAGTGCTCAAGGGCATCGACTTGCATATAGACAAAGGAGAAGTAGTGAGCATTGTCGGCCCGAGCGGTGCCGGCAAGACAACACTGCTGCAGATAATGGGCACGCTCGACAAGCCCGACAGTGGCACGATAAGCGTTGACGGTGTCGACGTGATGAGCCTCTCGTCGAACAAGCTGAGCGACTTCCGCAACCAGCACATCGGCTTCGTCTTCCAGTTCCACCAGCTGCTGCCGGAGTTCACCGCCCTCGAGAACATCATGATACCCGCCTACATCGGTGGCAAAGGCACGGCGGAGGCGAAGAAACGCGCCCTCGAACTACTCGACTTTATGGGACTTGCCGACCGCGCCAACCACAAACCCAACGAACTCTCGGGTGGCGAGAAGCAGCGCGTGGCTGTGGCACGTGCACTGGTGAACAACCCGGCAGTGGTGTTCGCCGACGAACCTTCAGGCTCGCTCGACTCGAAGAACAAGGCAGAGCTGCACCAGCTCTTCTTCGACCTGCGCGACAAGTTCGGACAGACGTTCGTCATCGTCACACACGACGAACACCTCGCCTCTATCACCGACCGCACAATACACATTGAGGACGGACAGATAAAGGTGTAACATTAGTGAACATAATTAACAAGGGTATGGCAGGAATGCACATACCCTCCTACAAGCACCTACAAGCAACCAAACGAACAACAAAACAATATGATAAAACTCGGCGACTACAATAAAATGACCATCGTGAAGGAGGTGGACTTCGGCATCTACCTCGACGGCGGCGACGAAGGAGAAATACTCATGCCGAAGCGCTATGTGCCCGAAGGCACAAAGCCGGGCGACGAACTCAACGTGTTCATCTACCTCGACCAGGACGAGCGACCAGTGGCAACGACAGAGACACCGCTGTGTAAGGTGGGCGACTTCGCCTACCTCGAAGTGTCGTGGGTGAACGAGTACGGCGCATTCCTCAACTGGGGCTTGATGAAGGATCTCTTCTGCCCGTTCCGCGAGCAGAAGAAGCGTATGCAGAAGGGCGAGAGCTACATCGTACATGTACACATCGACCCAGAAAGCTACCGCATCGTGGCATCGGCTAAGGTGGAGAAGTACTTCGCAGAGCGTCACCCGTTCTACAACCACGGGCAGGAGGTAGACCTACTGGTATGGCAGAAGACAGAGATGGGCTTCAAGGTGATCATCGACAACTGCTACCCGGGTCTGGTCTACGAGGGACAGGTGTTCCGCTACCTGCACACCGGCGACCGCGTGAAGGGATACATCGGCACCGTCCGTCCCGACGGAAAAATCGACGTTACGCTGCAACCTACCGGACGACAGCAGACACTCGACTTCGCCGACACGCTGCTGCAATACCTCAAGGAGCACGGCGGCAAGTGCGACCTGGGCGACAAGAGCGACGCAGAAGACATCAAGCGACGCTTCCAGGTGAGCAAGAAGGTGTTCAAGCGTGCCGTGGGCGACCTCTACCGCCAGCGACTCATCAGCATAACACCCGACGGACTGACACTCAACTAACTGCTCTTGAAAACTAAAACAAAACACAATGGAGCCGAACAATCTACTAAACTGCATAAAAGCATTCGCTAAACGAATATGCGCAACGCTTCTCGCCGCACTCGCTGTGTCGCTACTGACCATCGGGTGCGGCGATAGAAGCGCACCCGACGCTAACAATAGCGACTCAACACGCATAAACAAACTCAAGCAGATTGACGACTCGGTGATGACCCTTGCACCTTCTGTCAAGCAACTCATCGCCGATGGCATACGCACCGCGCCCGACAGTATGACCGCCTACGAGTACCGCCTGCGCGAAGCACGCTACCTAACGCTTACCGACCGTCCCGAACGCTTTAAAGACCACATCGAGAACATACTGCGCTTCGCCGAACAGCAACAAAAACGGGAACTGAACAACGCAGAGAAGCGACGACTCAACACGCTCATCGCCGGCGCATACAACTGTCGCGCGGCTTACTACCACAACTTCCATCGCAAGCAGCATCAAGCCATACAACTTTATAAGGCAGCTTACTCATTGCTTGCCAACAGCGACTCCGAACACAACATGCCGAAGGTGTGTGCCAACCTTGCCGACGCCTACATACAGGACAACAACATGCCGATGGCAGCGCAATGGTATCGACGTGCACTCTTCCTCGTCGACTCGCTCGCACTGCCCCCGAAGGAGAACGTCACGCTCTACATGGGACTGGCGCAGATATACCTCTCGCTGCACGACTTCGACACCGCACTACATTATTATAAAGCTACAGAGGAGCATTTCAACATGATGTCGCCGTCGATGCAGGCTTACTTCCTAAACAACTTCGGCAACTACTACTACTTTAAAAAGAACTACCGACAGGCTCTTGACAAGTTTCTGCGTATGAAGCAGAACCTCGAACGCCATGGTATGCAGAACAATTTCGACATGTACCTGTGCAAGGTGAACCTCGCCGATGTCTATCTCAACCTCGACAGCATCCGCACAGCACAACGCTACCTCGACGAGGTGGAGCCTTATTTACACAAGCGCGACGACTTCACGGCACTCCACTATTGCAAGACAATACGCATCGGCATAGCCACAAAGACGGGCAACATCGCCACCGCGCAACGCCTGATTGCAGACAACGACGAAACACAACACCCCGTGCAGTACACACTCGTGAACCTACGCAACCGCTACCTACAGAAGTACTACGAGCAGGTGGGCAACTTCCGCCGCGCCTACGAACTGTTGCAGAGCAACTACGCGTACAACGACTCGCTCGAACATAACCACTCCAACATGCGCTCAGCCGACATCATGGCACGCTTCACCTGCGACACGCTGCAGCTGCGCCACGACTTGATGATTGAACACAAGAACGCCACCATCGCAAAGACGAAAAACCAGCTGACACTCGCCATCGCTATCATGCTGATACTCGTGTTGATACTCATACTGTGGTTCATGTACATAAAACGCAAACAGCTGAAGGCACAGATGGATATTATGAACCTGCGCCTCAACATCGTGCGCAACCGCATCTCGCCCCACTTCGTGTTCAACGTGCTGAACAACAAGATTATCAACTCCGAACAGAGCGAGGCAACGGAGCTGCAAGACCTGACACGCCTCATACGTACCAACCTCGATATGTCGCGACAGCCTGCCGTGACGCTCGCCGAGGAACTCGACTTCGTGGAGAAGTACATCCGCGTGGAGCGTTTCATGTTAGGCAGCGACTTCGTGTGGCATATCAACGTTGCACCAGACGTAGACCGTGAACAGGTGCGCGTGCCGTCGATGTTCCTACAGATACTCACCGAGAACGCCATCATACACGGACTGAAGGGATTGGACGGACACAAAGAACTGACCATCGACGTACACCGCGAGCAACGCACCACCGTCATCAGCGTAAGCGACAACGGACCGGGCTTCAACGCCTCTAACGGAACGTTCAAGAAGAAGACCGGAATGGGCATCATATCGCAGACCATAGCGATAACCAACATGCATAACAAGAACAAAATACGCTTCGAGATTACCAACATAGAGAACAACGGAACTGTCTGCGGATGCCGTGCCACACTGCGCGTGCCCGACGGAGTGAGGTTCCTATAACAACTAAAAAGAAAAGACTTATGATGAAGATCGTAATTGTAGACGACGACAGAGCTGCCGCTGACGCACTCGCCCAGAAGTTATCCACTTTCGACGAGACACAGCTATGCGGCATAGCCCTCAACGGCATGGACGGACTGCGCCTCGTGAACGAGACGCGACCCGACGTACTGTTCCTCGATATCGAGCTGCCCGACATCTCGGGCATTGAGTTTCTGGAACGTGCCAACATTCTGCCACAATACAAGTGCCGCACGGTGATGTACACCGCGCACGACCGCTTCATGCTGTCGGCATTCCGCAACAAGGCGTTCGACTATCTGATGAAACCCATCGACGACACCGAGCTGCGCAACATCATACGCCGCGTATGCATCGAGATGGCTGGCGTACCCGATGCTGACTGCACCTCTGCTGCTCATCAGCCTACCGACACAAGCTCACCAACTGCCGACTTGGGCAACTACAACGCGCTTGATGCTGACAACGGCATCACCTGCCGCAACGACGGCAAGTTCATCTTCTACACCAACTCCGTCGACTTCCGACTGGTGGACATACGCGAGATTGGCGTGCTCACCTACAACCGCGAGCTACGCCTGTGGGAGATGACACTCTCCAACCAGAAGGCACCGATACGCCTGAAGCGCAACGTTGGCAGCGACGCATTGCTCTCGCTGAACAACCAACTGGTGCGCGTGAGCCAAAAGCACATCATCAACCTCGGCTACCTCATGGAGGTGACAAACAACACCTGCCGCTTCTATCCGCCGTTCGATAAGGTTGAGGATGTGAAGGTGGGACGGCTCTTCCGCAAGAAACTCATCGACCAGTTCTGCAACCTATAAACAACAAAGCAGAACATATCAACAAGAGGTATAAAAACAACAAAAGGCAGAAATACGCAATGTATTTCTGCCTTTGTTTTTCTTGTTGTCTGACGGGTGATTACTCAGCTGAAGGAGCAACAACGCGACGCTCAGCGATACGTGCCTTCTTACCAGTAAGGTTGCGGAGGTAGTAGAGCTTAGCGCGACGTACCTTACCGTGCTTGTTCACCTCGATGCTCTCGATGTTCGGCGACTCGATAGGGAAGATACGCTCTACACCTACTGTGCCTGACATCTTACGAACGGTGAAACGCTTCTTGTCTCCGTGACCAGAGATTTTGATAACTACACCACGGTAGAGCTGAATACGCTCCTTTGTACCCTCGATAATTTTGTAAGCGACTGTGATTGTGTCACCTGAACGGAACTCAGGGAACTTCTTGCCGGTTGCAAATGCTTCTTCAGCAACTTTAATTAAATCCATTTCTTTTGATAATTAAATTTGTTTATCGTTCTCGCGCAACATAATCGGGCTACTCATCTTCCCGTCATCGGTTACGCCGAAAAGCGGTTGCAAAGTTACGACTTTTTATTCGTTCGGCAAAATTTTATCAGAAATAATGAGTACCTTTGCACTATGTTTATATAAAGTTTAACATTACACTATTAAAATCAAAACTCACATATAATGAACCGATTACACACCATAAGCCTTTCGGCTGCCGCCCTTGCGCTCGCCCTCGCCTCGTGCTCTACGAAGCAGTACCAGGTAGCATCAGTGGAGCGCACACGCATACTTATCGACTCGCGCTACGACAACAGTACCGACCCGGAGGTGCAGAAAGCCAACGCCGCCCTGCTCGTACACAAGAAGCAGGTGGACGCGGAGATGAACCCCGTGCAGGGCTACGCTGCCACCGACCTGTGGGTGAAACGCCCGGAGAGTCCGCTGTCGAACCTGCTTGCCGACATACTCGTATGGAGCAGCGCGAAGTTCGACGAGCAGCCCGACTTCGCCATATACAACGTAGGCGGAATACGTGCCGCGCTGAGCAAGGGTGCCGTGACACGCGGCAACATACTCGACGTGGCTCCGTTCGAGAACAAGATATGCTTCCTCACGCTCAGCGGCAACGACGTATTGGAGCTGTTCGCGCAGATAGCCATGCGCCACGGCGAGGGATTGAGCCATTCGCTGCGCCTAACCGCCACGGCTGACGGCAAGCTCGTCTCTGCCACTGTCAACGGCAACCCCGTCGACCCCAACGCTAAGTATCGCGTGGCTACACTCGACTACCTGGCACAGGGCAACGACCACATGGAGGCATTCCGCAAGAAGACCGACGTGGTGTCGCCCACGGGCGAAGAGAACAACGTGCGCTTCCTCATCGAGCAGTACTTCAAGGCTGCCAACGACAAAGGCGAAGCGGTGAGCCGCAACGTGGAGGGACGCATGACAATCGTTGAAAAGTAAAAGAGTAAAAAAGTAAAAAGAATAGGAGGTATGGGCATCTTGCCCATACCACGCAGCCACAAAAGCTTTTAAAAGTAAAAGAGTAAAAAAGTAAAAGAGTAAAAAGCCAATGAAACGCTACATATTCATCATAACTCTTGCGCTTGCCACCACGCTCAGCGCGGCAGCGCAGAAGACCATAGAGATACTGCACACCAACGACACGCACAGCTGCATCATGCCGCTCAACCCCAACCTCGCCGACACGCTCGTAGCCGGCAGAGGCGGCTTCATACGCCGCATGGAGATGATACGCCAGGAGCGTGAAGCCAACCCCGACGTGCTCGTCTTCGACTCGGGCGACTTCTCGCAAGGCTCGCCCTACTACACCCTCTTCAAAGGCTCGGTGGAAACGGAGCTGATGTCGGCTATGAAGTACGACGCAGTGACGATAGGCAACCACGAGTTCGACTTCGGCTTGGAGAACATGGCACGCATCTTCCGCGAAGCCAAGTTCCCCATCGTATGCGCCAACTACGACTTCCGTGGCACCGTCGTCGACGGACTCACCAAACCCTACGTCATACTGAAGCGCAACGGCTTGCGCATCGGCGTGTTCGGCATATCGCCGAAGCTCGACGGACTGGTCGATGCGACGAAATGCGTAGGCGTGAAGTACCTCGACCCCGTAGCCACAGCCGACAAGGTGGCACGCGAGCTGCGCCACGATAAGAAGTGCGACGTGGTGATATGCCTCTCCCACCTCGGCTGGGACATGCAGGACGACGTGGACGATGCCGACATGCTCGCACAAAACCACGACATCGACATCGTGCTCGGCGGACACTCCCACTCCTACTTCACCGAACTGAAGTATGCGCCCAACGCAGACGGCAAGCCAATCCCAGACGACCAGAACGGCAAGCACGCCGTGTTCGTGGGAAAAATAAAACTCACGCTGGAGAGAAAATAAATGTTAAATGTAATACCTATTTGTAGGTATCTCAAAGAAAAACACTACCTTTGCAACTACTACAAAAGTAGGTATTAAGCAAACAATAAACATTTAACAATAACAATTTAAACATTAAAGATTATGGCTTACGTAATTGGTGACGACTGCATCGCATGCGGTACATGTATTGGCGAGTGCCCAGTAGAGGCTATCTCTGAAGGCGAAAAGTATTCAATCAACCCTGACCTCTGCACAGAGTGTGGCACATGCGCAAGCGTTTGCCCGCAGGAGGCTATCAGCCTTGGCGAGTAAGGATTTGATTTCCGATAAATCAAGACATAATGGTCGGTTGGCGCAATGCTAACCGACCATTTTCATTTTAACACTTCTGTTTCACCGAATAGCAACGGTTGAGAATAAAACATTACAATGCAATCTTTATTGTCACACGCACTTGTTTATATGTCAATTAATTAGTAACTTTGCGTTGTAATACATCAATAACAGAATATATTCAAGCGGAACAAAACAAATTCAAGCAAAAAGAATAAACAACTAATTATAAACAACTAAAAAACCAAGCATTATGATTAAACATCTACGCTTTTTCATGCTTAACCTGCTCGTGCTCGTTAGCGCAGCGGTTATGGCGCAGACAAGAGTTGTATTCTCAGATGGTCTGCCAAGCGACTGGACAAAAACTGGCACAGTTGCAAAACAAACCCAGTTAGGAAAACCTTGCATACAGCTGCAAACAAAGGCTTCTATCACAAGCCCAGCAATGACAGAAGCAACAACCAAGCTTACCATACAAACAACAAGAAGTAAAAATGGTACAAAACTGACTGTTGCCTACCAAATTGGTACAGCTAAGGCAGTAGACATTAAGAGCTTCACAGCAACAGAAGTAACCAAAGGTCAGTGGAATGACATTACGGTAGACATACCTACTGCAGCACAGGTAGCAGGTTGCAAATTCATCTTCACAGCAGCAACCGCTTCCTACTATATCTCTCAAATGCAGTTCGAAGCAGCAGGTGCTCCTACAAAGACTGAAACAAAAACAACCTTCGGCAGCGACATTGATGGAACCACCATCACATTCACTGGCGGCGAAGCTCCAGTAGGCAAGTCTGCAAGCGTTACTCCAGCAGAGGCTCTCAACACAAGCAATGGTACACTCACATACAAGAGCGACCGCACAGACATCGTCGCTGTTGACGAGACAACAGGTGCGCTCACATGGGGCACAGCTTATGGTACAGCAAAGATTACAGCCACATACACAGCTGCCGAAAAGGCTCTCTTCAAGGATAGCGAGGCTTTCTACTATGTAAAGCACAAGCGTGCAGCCGACCCAAACACTATCGTATTCGATGCTTCCGACGAGGATGCATTTGCAAGCATCAAGTCTACCAGTGGATATCCTAAAGACGACAAGTATGCCTTCGTAGACCTCAACGGCGACAGCTACACCTTCACCACACACAACGCATTGTTCAACGCATACGGCCATGGTTTGCAGCTGAAGAAAGTTTCTGCCTCTGACGCTACACAGCAGGGCTACGTAGTTTCACCGACATTCAGCAAATTCCCTAACGGCTACCGCGTAACCGTGACATACGAAGAGGGTCATGCTCCTGATTTCGAATGCCCGGGTCATGAGACAGAAGTTAGCTCACAAGACGATGCAAACGGCACAATGTACATGGATGTACCATTCGCCGACGGCACATTCAAACTCATGGCTGGCGAACAGGTGGCTTATGTGCAGAGCATCGAGCTTACTCCGCTTGCTAAGAAAGAGGCTACTACGATGACATTCCCACAGGAAGAGTACACACTCAACATCGGTGACGGCTTCACCGCTCCTACAGCAACAGTGAAGGGCGAGGACGGCAAGACTATCGAGGGTCTTACACTCCTCTACACCAGCGACAACAAAAATATCGCATTGGTAGACGACAACACTGGCGAAGTGTTTCTCGGCGACAAGGCAGGCACAGCCACCATCACAGCCTACTTCTACGGCAACGAGAAGTATGAGGCTTGCCAGGCTTCCTACAAGATTAACGTAACAAAGAAGCAGCCGCAGCCCGTAACAATGACATTCCCGCAGGACGTTTACACCTGCTACACCGACAAGGCTCAGTTCTTCGACGGCTTCAAGGCGACCATCAAGAACGCAGCAGACGAGGTGCTCAACCTCCCCGTTACATACTCAAGCAGCAACACAGAATTCTGCATGGTAACCGGCAGCGGTCTGGTAGTGCTCTCGGAAACTCCGGGCGAAGTGACCATCACAGCCAAGTTCGCCGGCAACGACGACTATCTGCCGGCTCAGGCTTCGTACGTCATTAAGGTGATCAAGAAGGAGAAGAAGGACGCAGGCATCTCGTTCGAAGACACAATGATAATGATAGACCTTGCAAACCCGAACACAACAGTTAAGGACCTCGGCTTCCTGAATCCGAACAACCTCGCAGTGACATACTCTTCCAACAAGACAGACGTTGCAGAGGTTGACACAGAGGGCAACGTGACACTGAAGAAGGCTGGTCGCGTGAACATCGACGTTACATTCGCAGGCAACGACGAGTACAAGGCAGCTTCTGCTTCTTGCACACTCATCGTCAACGACTACCGCACCACACCAGAGCTCTCGTTCGACCAGGAGGAGTACACAGCCAACATGCGTGAGGGTAACACCTTCAGCGGTGCTACACTCTACAACGAATCAGAGGTTGCTCCGCTCTCATACACCAGCTCTAACGAAGAAGTGGCAGAGGTGGCAGCCAATGGCGTTGTAATACTTCGCAGCACGGGCGAGACAACAATCACCGTATGGTTCGCTGGCGACAAGAACTTCAAGGCAGCTTCGGCTTCTTACAAGCTCAAGGTTGTCGACGAGGTGGTTGACGGCATCCAGAACATCACCATCGACAACATGCCTGAGGACGCAAAGGTTTACAACCTCAATGGTCAGCGCGTGAACACAAAGGCTCTCAAGAGCGGTGTCTACGTAGTGAACGGCAAAAAGGTCGTGCTGAAGTAAGTGCTGCTTTAGCAGTGCTAAAGTGCTACTTTAAGACAGTTAAAGCGCTACTTTATAGATACTAAAGCGCTACTTTATATATACTAAAGCGTAGCTTTATTCATAAACTTACGGAAACCACAGCACCTTGTTTGGTGCTGTGGTTTCTTTCGTTTTGCCACCGCTCGCGTTCGCCGTCCGATCGGATTCCGTTCGCCACCCGATCAGATTCCGTTCGCCGTCCAATCAGATTCCGTTCGCCACCCGATCGGATTGCGTACGGTGAACGATGACTTGCATAGGCATATTGCACTGAAAAAAACATTATTAAGATATACAAAAGTTTCGTGTTTCAGAAACTTTTATATATCTTTGCAGCAGTAAACAAACCAATATGAACGATAATAAATTCAGCGTTGTCTTGACGGAAGGTGCGCAAGCATTCTTGGAATCCTTACCCCATGAGGCTAAAGAAAAAATAGCCTACAACATCCGTCGCGTAATGGCAGGCGAAATGAATAACGAACTTTTCAAAAAGTTAGAGAATTCTGATGGCATTTGGGAGTTCCGCACTCTTTATCGTAAAATAGCATACCGCCTATTTGCTTTTTGGGACACAGAGAATGAGACATTGGTGATAGCAACACATGGCATTATCAAGAAGACACAGAAAACTCCATCAAAAGAAATAACAAAGGCGGAGGATATAAAACGTAGATATTTTGAAATAAAACATAGGAGGGTTTAGTAATGGAAGAAATGAAACTGACATCATTTGAGGAATTCCAGGATAAGAATTTTGGAAAGATTGGCACTCCCGAACGCGATGCGTTTGAAAAAAAAGTGGATGATGCTATACAAGCATACAGAATAGGAGAAGCCATTAAACAGGCTCGCAAAGCAAACAACCTCACGCAAGAACAGTTGGGAGAGAAAATAGGTGTGCAAAAAGCTCAAATCTCAAGATTGGAGCGTGGACATGGCATCACTTTCGCCACTATGGCAAGGATATTCAAGGCAATGAATATTCCTGCATGTCTTGACATGGGATCGATAGGAAAAGTAGCTTTATGGTAGCACCTGTTGACCTTACTTTTCCTACTGTAAACCACCTATACTATTGACATACATCAAAAAAGCTTCTGTTACAATATTAAAAGCATAAGAAAGAGGCACTAAAATTTGGCAATGTGCCTCAAAATCAATACCTTTGCAATGTTTTTCATGGTATTAGATTTAAGGTTAACAAAGGTTGGGACTCGGCGGAGCCCCTTTTTTTGTGCCCATAGGCTAAGTACGCAGCACTTTTTGATGACTTTATTTAGTGACTTTATTATTGCTATCCAGTAAACAAAAAAATAAACACGCTTATTTTGTATTGTCTTCAATTTGCACTAACTTTGTAATTTGAAAAAGAAAAGCAAAAAACCGAAGATATGAAGATTCTAACAGGAGCTCAAATCAGAGAGCTCGACAAATATACAATCGAACACGAACCCATAGCATCCATCGACCTCATGGAGCGCTCGGCAAGAGCCATCTGCAACGCCATCTGCGAGCAGTGGACACAGTCGACACCTATCGTAGTGTTCGCCGGTCCGGGCAACAACGGCGGCGACGCACTCGCCATGTCGCGTATGCTCGCAGAGAAAGGGTACGTGGTGGATGTGTTCCTCTTCAACATACACAACCACCTATCGGAGGAATGCGCCAAAAATCGCGACCGCATCATCGGCGAAGGCTTAGTGCGTAAGTTCACAGAGATAACAGCCAACTTCGAACCGCCACAACTCACCGAGAAGACGCTCGTCGTAGACGGACTCTTCGGGTCGGGACTGAAGGAACCGCTGACGGGTGGCTTCGCCTCACTCGTGAAGTACATCAACCAGTCGCCCTCGCAGGTGGTGAGCATCGACATACCATCGGGACTGATGACGGAGAGCAACCGCCCGCAGGAGGAACCTGCCGTGGTGAAGGCAAACATGACACTGACGCTGCACATCAAGAAGCTCGCCATGTTCTTCGCCGACTGCCAGCAGTACTTAGGCGAGGTGCGCACGCTCGACATACGTCTCTCGAAATACTTCATCGACACATTCCCCTCGCTATACGACACCATTGAGTCCTCGTATATCAAAAGTCTGATGCTGAAACGCGATGACTTCGCACACAAAGGCTCCATGGGCAACGCGCTGCTCATAGCCGGCAGTCGCGGCATGGCGGGCGCAGCCATACTCGCCTCGAAGGCGTGTATGCGTAGTGGCGCAGGAAAGGTGACTGCACTCACACCGCAGTGCAACCTTAACATCATGCAGATGGCTGTGCCGGAGGCGATATGCCTCGTCGACCGCGAGAACTACTACTCGGAGGCTATCGACACCGACTGCTATCAAGCCGTGGGCATCGGTCCGGGACTGGGCAAGGAGGAGAGCACAGCGCTCGCACTCATGTCGCAGCTGCAACAGACCAACTGCCCCATAGTGCTCGATGCCGACGCGCTGAACATGCTCGGCGCACACGGTTCGTGGGTGCAGCAGCTGCCTAACAACATGATTATGACACCACACCCGCGCGAGTTCGACCGACTCGCTGGCAGACGCATCACCTCCGACTACGACCGCCTCACATTCGCACGCGACATGGCACGCGACCTCTGCGCCTATATCATACTGAAGGGTCACTACTCGGCACTCTGCCTGCCCGACGGAGGCGTGGTGTTCAACACCACCGGCAACTCCGGAATGGCAACCGCCGGCAGCGGCGACGTGCTCACCGGCATCATCACCGCACTGCTCGCACGTGGCTACTCGCGCAAGAACGCCTGCCTCATGGGCATGTATCTGCACGGAATGGCAGGCGACATCGCCGCCAAGCGCGTAGGCAAAGAGAGTCTGATAGCAAGCGACATCATCGACAGTCTGCCCGAAGCATTCAAGAACTTAGAGAAATAGAATATGAAACACATCCTTTCAACACTAATCCTCGCCGCACTCACCACCCTACCAGCGTTCGCAGGCGGCAAGAAGGAGGCTGACGGACTCGTCTACTACCTCCCGAAAACGGCAGTGCGTGTGCACGTGCTCGTAGAGAAAAGCGTCACCACACCCGGACAGCTCAACGAGTACTCGGACCTTTACTTCAAGACCGCAGCACCGCAGGTGACAACAACCGACTACCGCATCGTTGGCGTAACGTTTAGCACAACAGCTATGCGCGACGAGAGTCAGCGCCACGTCATCGGCATCGACAAGAAGCACACAGTGCTGTCGGTAGACTGCGACGCGAATGGTGTGCTGCGCGCCATCAACACAAAGGCACCGGCAGCAAAGGAGGAGGAACCATTCCGCCCCGCACCAAAGGCGAAGCCGCTCAATCCGCGCGACTATATGAGCCAGGACATCCTCGCCGCAGCCAACCAGCCAAAGATGGCACAGCTCGTGGCACAGGAGATATACGACGTGCGCGACTCGCGCAACTTGCTCTCGCGTGGCGAAGCCGACTTCATGCCGAAGGATGGCGAGCAGCTCCGACTGATGTACGAGCAGCTGAACCGTCAGGAGCGCGCACTCATGCAGCTCTTCCAGGGCACCACAACGGTAGACACAACAGAGTATGTCGTAACGCTCGTACCCGAGAAGAAGGCACAGCGCGTCATGGCATTCCGCTTCTCGAAGAAGTTCGGACTCTCTACCACCGACGACCTCTCTGGCGAGCCCTACTACGTGGACATCGCAGAGGAGAACGTGACGGCAGAACCGCCCGTCGTGCACGAAATGGCTAAGAAACTGAAAGACGAACTGCAACTCGCAGTGTGTCTGCCCGGAAAGATACATCTCACACTCTCGAACAACGACAAGAAGATAGCTCGCTACGAGATGTGGGCAGCACAGTTCGGAAAGATAGAAATGCTCAACGGAGCTCTCTTCGGCAAGAAACTAACATCGAAGATACTGCTCGACAGCGCGACGGGAGCAGTAACGGAGCTGACAACCGAACCGCTGGAATAGCACCGAAAGTCGACTATCACGGTTATTAAACCATATAAATAAAAAGCAGCGAAGACACAAAAGTCTTCGCTGCTTTTTATTTGTTTTAAATCATTACTTCTTATTTCTGTTGGCACGCTGCTCGCGATACTTCGCCTTCTGACGTGCCGAACCACTACCATGGGCACCTGTGATGTATTTCTTCTTCTTTGCCTTGGTCTTTACTTTGCCGTCATCATCTTTTCTGCTCGACGCTCCACCACGGCCCCATGAAATGCCATTAGCAATGATTGCGTCAATATCGTCACCTTTGCTCATATTTGTCTTTATTAGTTATTCAAATCGTTTATCGGGTGAAAGCCTCAACATATATCAACATCTCAACCTCTCACCACTTCAACCCATCAGATTAATGATGGAAGAGGCGCACACCAGTGAACGCCATTGTGATGCCATACTTGTCGCAGGTATCAATAACATTGTCGTCGCGAACCGATCCGCCTGCCTGTGCGATGTACTCTACACCGCTCTTGTGCGCACGCTCGATGTTGTCGCCGAACGGGAAGAACGCATCTGAGCCGAGTGCCACGCCGCGGTTCTCTGCTATCCATGCCTTCTTCTCCTCCATGGTGAGCACCTCGGGTTTCTCCTTGAAGAAGAGCTGCCATGTGCCGTCGCGCAGCACGTCGTCGTGGTCCTCAGAGATGTACACGTCGATGGTGTTGTCGCGGTCGGCGCGACGGATGCCGTCAACGAACGGAAGGTTCATCACCTTCGGGTGCTGACGCAACCACCAGATGTCTGCCTTGTTGCCAGCGAGGCGTGTGCAGTGGATGCGACTCTGCTGACCGGCGCCGATGCCGATAGCCTGACCGTCCTTCACGTAGCATACAGAGTTCGACTGTGTGTACTTCAGTGTGATGAGCGAGATGATGAGGTCGCGGATAGCTTCCTCGGTGAAATTCTTCGACTTTGTAGGTATGTTCTCGAACAGTGCAGGGTCGTCGAGGCGCACCTCGTTGCGTCCCTGTTCGAACGTCACTCCGAACACCTGCTTGCGCTCAATTGGAGCCGGCACGTAGTTCGGGTCAATCTTTATTACGTTATATGTGCCCTTGCGCTTCGCACGGAGGATTTCGAGAGCCTCGTCGGTGAAGTCGGGAGCAATCACACCGTCGCTCACCTCACGCTTGATGAGTGTAGCGGTAGCAGCGTCGCAAGTGTCGCTGAGCGCCACGAAGTCGCCGTAAGAGCTCATGCGGTCGGCACCACGAGCACGGGCATACGCACATGCAATCGGAGAGAGCTCCATTTTCACGTCGTCAACGAAGTACACCTTCTTCAGAGTGTCGCTCAAAGGCAGACCAACAGCGGCTCCTGCAGGCGATACGTGCTTGAACGATGCTGCAGAGGGCAGACCAGTAGCAGCCTTCAGCTCCTTAACGAGCTGCCAAGAGTTGAACGCGTCGAGGAAGTTGATGTAGCCAGGACGACCGTTAAGTACTTCGATGGGGAGTTCGCCTTCTTCCATGTAAATGCGTGAAGGCTTCTGGTTCGGATTGCATCCGTACTTGAGTGCTAATTCTTTCATATAGTAATTATAAGAATGAGAAATCTTTCCAACTGCAAAATTACTACTTTTCGACTAAATTCTGCGCTTTTAACCACATTATTTTAAAAGCGAAGGGAAATCAAAGGGGGCGCAGTTGTCTCAGGGGGTGCAGTTGTCTCAGGGGGTGCAGTTTCCCAACTGCACCAACAAAGAAGTATGCGTTTTAAAAATATCGGTGCAGTTCTTGCTCTGGCAAGCGGCAAAGCCGAGCGGAGACAACTGCACCCCCTGAGATAACAATACCCTCAAACAAAAAAAAATCCCCGCAGTCCCGAAGGACCACGAGGAAACACCCCTGTGGGCGTTGACGGATTCGAACCGCCGACCCTCTGCTTGTAAGGCAGATGCTCTAAACCAGCTGAGCTAAACGCCCGATATATTGTATCGGTTGCTTTAAGTAATATTGCTTAGTTCCTTAAAGCGAGTGCAAAGGTATGGCTTTTTTGTGAAACCACCAAATGTTTCTACAAGTTTTTTCAAAAAAAGTTTGTTTTTGTTGCATTTTAGGGTGTTTTGCTGAGAAGAAACTCCCACAGATGTCACAGATTCTCACAGATGGTGCGTGTTTGGAATTCTGTGAATTCTACGTTCTGTGGGAATACAGTTCTCCCACGGATTGCACTGATCAACACAGATGGTTGGTTGCGTTAGTGGTTGCGTGGGTACGGCAGGATGCCATACCCTCCTACATCTGTGTAAATCCGTGCTATCTGTGGGAGACCCTCCTCTACAAGAAGCTTCTGTGCAGATCTGTGAAATCTGTGGGAGAAAATCGCAGTAAGAAGGTTCTGTGCAGATCTGTGAAATCTGTGGGAGAAAATCGCAGCAAGAAGGTTCTGTGCAGATCTGTGAAATCTGTGGGAGAAAATCACAGTAAGAAGGTTCTGTGCAAATCTGTGAAATCTGTGGGAGAAAATCACAGCGAGAAGGTTCTGTGAATTCTGTGAATTCTGTGGGAGAAAATCACAGCGAGAAGGTTCTGTGAATTCTGTGAATTCTGTGGGAGGAAATCACAGCAAGAAGGTTCTGTGAATTCTGTGAAATCTGTGGGAGAAAATCACAGCGAGAAGGCTGCGTGGGTATGGCAGGGATGCCATACCCTCCTAAAGTTAGTCCTTTTCGATGAGCACGGTGGCGTAGGCGGAGATGCCCTCCATACGACCGGTGAAGCCGAGCTTCTCTGTAGTTGTTGCCTTGATTGACACGTTGTCGATGTCGGTCTGCATCACGTCGGAGAGGCAGCGTTGCATCTCAGGTATGTGCGGATTGAGCTTCGGACGCTCGGCACACACCGTAGCGTCTACGTTACCAATGCGGTAGCCCTTGGTAGCGATGAGGTCGACGGTCTTGCGCAGCAGTATCTTGCTGTCGACGTTGAGCGTCTCGGCAGCCGTATCGGGGAAGTGGTAGCCAATGTCGCGCATATTGGCAGCACCGAGCAGTGCATCGCAAATGGCGTGGATGAGCACGTCGGCGTCGCTATGTCCGAGCAAGCCGAGTTCGTAGTCGAGGCGGATACCGCCGAGCCACAGCTCGCGACCCTCCACCAGTTTGTGGACATCATATCCTAATCCGGTTCTTATCTTCATATTATCTACGCTTGAAGAGATCCTTTATTCCGTCCATATCGAACGACAGCGAGAAGCGCAGCGTCTGATCGAGTGGGTTCGACTTTGCGGTGGCGATGACGTAACCGGCATCGAGCGAGAACACGCTCATGCGGAAGCCTGCGCCCACGGTGAAGTACTTGCGATTACCCTTGTTCTCCGACTCGTGGTGGTAGCCGGCGCGCACCGAGAACTTATCGTTGTAGACATACTCGGCACCAAGGCTCCAGCGTATCTCCTGCATCTCCTCCTTAAATCCGCCAGGTGCGTCGCCGAAGCTCTTGAACACACCACTGATTGATGAGAGGTCGTAGTAGTCCTTACGCTTGCGCTGCTCGAACTCCTCGTTTGTCTCGCCATCGTTCTTCACCGGCATGGTGGGCACGAGCGGTTTGTTGGCATCGGCAGCGATGGTGATGCGGTTGTACTCGTCGAGCGGAATCATCAGCGACGCACCGAGACGCAGGTTGGCAGGGATAAACTCCGACTCGTCGGTGCCACCGAAGTTGATCTTCGAACCGATGTTCGACATATTAAGACCAAAACCGAGCTGACACTCGCGCTGTCCGATGTTGATATAATTCTGGTAGTAGGCTGCGAGGTCTACGGCGAATGCCGAGCCTGGCGACGTGTCCGACGTATAGTCGTAGGTAAGGTCGGAGTAGATCCAGCGCACGGCTGCAGCGATAGAGAACTTCTCGCTGAGCATGATTGAGTAAGCCACGTCAAGCGACATCTCATACGGATTGATGGTCATCGAGTTGTCGTATGTAGCACCCATATTGGTGTACACCTCACCGAGCGAGAAGTAGCGCAACGATGCCGATACGGCAGAGTAGTCGCCGATGCGATAGTAGCCTGCGAGATAGGCAAGATCTATGTCGCTCACGATGCGGCGCAACCACGGGGTGTAGTTGAGCGACACGCCGGCGCGCGAGATGGTGAACGGATACTTAGCCGGGTTCCAATACTGCGACACGACATCGGGGTCGGTAGCCGCACCGATGTCGCCCATACCGCCGGCGCGTGCGTCAGGTGCTATCGACTGCGAAGTCACCGACGAGGTCTCCGGTCGGAACATATCCTGCTTCTCCTGAGCGGCTGCAGGCAGCGTAATGAGTGCGGCGAAGAGTAGCGCCGCCAACTTCTGTGTTAGTTTCATCTTCTTTGTTATTATTATATTTCGGGCGTACTGCGTTGTACGTAACGACCGACGCGCCCGTTATTATAAACGCCCGAACTGCTTAATTATTGCCTACAACGATAAGTTTCTTGGCTTTCGATATGCGTGTGGAGCCTTCAGAGGTGAGGTGAACGCGGTAGAGATACACTCCGGTCTGCAAGCGCGAGCCGCCATCGATGGTCAGATCCCAGGGCACGGTATAGGTACTTGTAGCACTCACGCCGCTCTCCTCGTGTCGCCAGAGGAGGCGTCCGCTCACGTCGAACACGTCGATGATGACACCAAGTTCTGCGCCCGTACGGTCGTGACTGATGATGAATGTCGTCTGCTCGCGCGCAGGGTTATTGGTGCAGCCTATCGAGAACGACGGCTTCTGACTCTGAACGACGTGGAACGTAAGCTCGGCTGTGGAGTAGTTGTTCAGAATGTCCCACGCACGGAACTGCAACTTGTGCGGTCCCACCTCCAGTTGCGGTATATTATAATATGTGGAGCCGGAGGTGTACGAACCGAAGTCGTACTGGAAGTTGTCGTTGAGCGAGTAGGTCATCTCCATCTTGCCGTCGATGATGAGCTGCATGTCGTGTCCGATGCCAGCTCCCGAGGCGTTGATGCCATCCTTATCCTTCAGTTCAGCCACGAAGTAAGGCGTAGAGTTCACGCGGTCGCCGTTGCTGAACGATGGCGAGTTGAGGTAGCAATAGATGGACGGACCGACGGAGTCGTTCTGTGCTATGTCGCTGCCGCCCACCATGAAACGCTCGCTGTAGCCATGCGCCGTGAGCGTGTGGTCGTCGTTGATGGCGAAGGCGTTGATGAGTCCCGACTGATTGGAGTAGTTGATATCCTTCGGCACTGCGAACGTCATTGAGAAGCGTCCGTTAGTGATGCGGTCGTCGCCCGAGAAGATTGTCTTCGTGCGGTCGGTGTACTCGAACGCCTCGTCAGCCTCCTTAGGCTGATTGAGATGGCAAGTGATTGTTTCGAGATTGTCGCGCACCGTGAGCGATACGATGCCGTTGAAGTCGTCGTTGTTCTCCACGTGTCCGGCTATGGTGACGAGCGAACCTGCCTTCATCGCCACCTCAGCGTTCGCCTTTGTCAGGTCGACCCCGTTGATAGAGTCGATAATGATGTGCGCTGTGGGCAGATGCAGACGTAGTGCAGGGTCGCCGAGCAACGAGTACTGCAGCGAGTTTTCTGCCAGACTCTTTCCGTTCATTTCGTTCTTCGCACGGCGCACAGCCTCGCCGAGGGCTATCGGTTTGCCGTCAGTCTCATAGGTGAGTACATGTTTCATAAACGCCGAGTTGAGCGTGGTGTTGTACGAAGCATACACGGTGCGCGTGGTACCATAGAACGCCATTGCTCCGCCCTTAGAGTTGAGCAGTGCCGTCTCGCCGATAGTAGCCTCACCGTTGTCGAACGGCATGATATCGCACGAGGCTGTCACCCATAGTGGCATGTTCTTATTGGTGAACTCAGCGAAGTCGCTTATGCCAAGCACCTTCTCGTGCGAGATAAGTATCTCGGAGCCGTGTCCTGCATAATCCATGATGAGTGCGCCCTGCTGCTGTTGCTTCTTTACGACGTTCGTCACCTCGGGATAGCTATTGCCCGCGGCACCAGCCTGCATCTTGTAGGCATCCCACATCACCTTCTTCACAACATACTGCGGATGTGCCGCTGCCACTTGGTTAGCTACAAGATTGGCATCCTTCATGTGCAGATTGCTATCGCCGTCATCGCCCATGAACATTATCGTGTTCTGCCACGAACCGCCGTTGCTATTCTCGGCGTAGTTGATGGTCTTGTCCACCATTATCTTCGCCTCCGCATCGCTCACTACGGGGAAACGTCCCACGCCGATGTCGAGTTTGTCGACATACATCGGTTTCAAACCTTCGCCGTCGTCGAGCATAGCATGGAAGCTGTCGTCGATGTAGCAGACACGACGGTCGTATGAGTTCTCGCTCTCGAACGCCAAGAGATAGTCGTCGGTGCTCTTACCCGTGTTGTGAGATGTAATCATGCGGTTGTCCCACAGACAGTCGCCGAAGAGCAACAAGTACTTCGGACGGTCGTTCTCGCCAGTGGAACGGTCGTAGAGCATCTTCATGTAGCGGCGGTACGCCGAAGCATCGGGGGTACCACTCGAGAACTCATTATAGAGTTCGTCGGCAGGCACAAGGTTCACCGTCATCGAGTCGTGCTGCTCGTGGAACGCCTTCAGTCGCTGCGCCTGCTTCAGCAGTTTCTGCGACGTAGGTATGATAATCACCAAGTCGGCTTGTGGGTCGGCATGGTGGTTCTGGTTCATTATGTTGTACACGTAATTAGGTACGGGGAAGGTAGCAGTCTTGAGGTCGGGCAGTGGGCGCGGCTTGTTCCACGCCATCGACACCATGTCGAGGCGCATCGGATTAGAACCGCTAAGCACCGAGAGCTTCACCTTCGCCGTGCCCTTCACGGCTGGTACGCGGTAGGTGCCACGACTCTCGCAGCCGTAGATGTAACTATTGTTGGAGTTAGAGGTCTGCAACGTGCCCACGATGGAGTCGTTGTACTCCACTTGCACCTTGCAGTAGTTGCTCGACGTTACCACAACGTAGAGGTTGCCCTTCGTGGCGTTGGGGTTCTCAGGGATGTCGACAGTCGTGTATGAGCCTTGCGATACCTGCTGCGCACTGAAAAAGTTGCGTCCACCCTTGTACCATGAGTAGCCGTCCTGCTCGTACAGGTCGTGATAGAAGTCGGGTGAGGGGTAGAACGAAGCGACGAACGTGTCGTAGTCTACCTTCGCAGGCTCAGACGATGTGTCCTCGGTGAGGAAATAATAGCCATAGTTGGAGTAGTAGTTGCGCGTTCGGCGTTCGGCAGTTTCGGTCTCCCACGACACGGGTCCACGGGCGTAGAAGAGTCGCTTGCCATCCACCTCGCAGGTGGGCACTTCCTTCAGGTCGTCATGCTCCACGAGGTCTTTCGCTTCGAGTGTCTCGTTGATTAGATTTCCGCCATATCCATATATCTTCACCTTATTAATATCGGTGAAGCCCGCCTGACGCACGAGTGCCGAGGTGAGCTGATAAATGCCCGACTCTGCCACACTTATCTTCGCCCAACGTCCCTCGCGTAGTACGCTCTGCTTGGCATAGCGTTTTGCCGCAGGCAGCGTGTCCCACACGTTCACCCGAGCATCGGCACGCACGGTTCCTGCGCTCAACGCCGCCTTGCGGTACACGTCGTCCTTGGCGCGTGCCTCGCAGCGCAACATGAAGCTCACGAGCTGCCTGTAGCGTCCGTCGCGGTACACCACGGGGTTGACTGTGGTGAGAAGCGACGCTCGCTTGCGGTCGTACGTCACGTGGGTCTCCACACGTGGCTCTGCGTCGGGCAGCTCGCTCTCGATGCGCTTGTAGTTCGCCACATCCGTAGCTCGCATATCCGCATACTCAGGATAGACAACGCTGACGGTGTACACGGAGTCGCGCCACGCTTCGGGCAGAGGCGTGACGTGTGTGAACTGCGGTGCGTACAAGGTGTCGACACGCAGCTCATCGGCTGTGAGGTGGAAGAACTGCTGGGCACTTGCGGGTAGCACCGCGCAGACTGTCAGCAGCATTAATATGGAATGGCGTAATTTCATGTCTTTTCTTTATTTGTTTCCACAAGTGTTAGAAACCGCGTTATCCAACGGATAGTGCCGTGTGTCCTACAAGAACGTTTATACTCCCACGGATTTCACGGATGAACACAGAAGTTTGGTGTAAGTACACCCACGGAATTCACAGAACTCACAGAAGTTTGGATGGCTGCGTGGGCATGGCAAGGATGCCATACCCTCATATATCTGTGTGCATCTGTGACATCTGTGGGAGAATATTTTAGCAGTCCATTCCGTGACATCTGTGGAAGAATATCTTAGCAGTCCCTTCTGTAACATCTGTGTATTCTGTGGGAGAACTTCCCCTGCAGTTCTACTTGCAGCTGAACTCCAGCACTTTGCGGTCTTCGAGGTAGCCCTCCAGCTTGTCGTCGATGTTCACCGGGCCCACGCCTGCGGGTGTACCAGTGAATAGAATATCGCCGGTCTTCAGCGTGAAGAACTGCGAGATGTACGCGATCAGCTCGTCTACACGATAGAGCATGTCGCTAGTGCATCCCTCCTGCACGGTCTTGCCGTTGATGTCGAGGTGGAAATGGATTGCCTGCACGTCGCGGAACTTCTCCAACGGCACCCAGTCGCCTATCGCAGCCGAACCATCAAAGCCTTTGCACAGCTCCCACGGCTTACCCTCGGCGCGCAACTTCTTCTGCAACTCGCGTGCGGTGAAGTCGATGCCAACCGTCACGGCATCGTAATAACGCGGAGCGAAACGCTCAGAGATAGTCTTGCCGAGGCGCGAAATGCGCGCAACAAGCTCAGTCTCATAGTCGATGCGTCCGAGGTGATCGGGGATGAAGAAGGGCTTGTGATCCTTCAGCAACGCCGAGTCGGCTTTTGTAAAGATAACGGGCTCCTCTGGTTTATATAACGCACCATGCAGCTCTTTATTGTGTTCGAGGTAGTTCATACCTACAGCAAATATCTTCATAAGCAATGAAAATTAAAAAGCCGCAGAAGGCTATTCACCCTCTACGGCTCCAATATTAATTATGCGTAATTGATTTCTCTAATTACTCAGCAGCAAGAGTGAAGCGCTTGTAAGCAACGATCTTCAGATCCTTGTCCTGAGACTTGAGATAGCCAGCAACGTTCTGCTTAGCTTCGTCGCCGAACTGGAACTCCTGGTTAACGAGGCAAACCTCCTTGAGGAACTTTGCAACGCGACCCTTAGCGATGTTCTCAATCATTGTCGGGTTGAGCTTAGCTGTAGCCTCAGCGCCTACAGTCTCCTTGATCTCGCGGAACTTAGCTACGTCCTCTGCTGTGATCCAGCCCTTGCCCTGGTTAGACTCGATGTGATCCTCAGAGTCGAAGTGGTTCGGGTTGAGACCAGCCTTGTGGAGAGCAGCGTTCACTGCCTTCTCTACGAGCTCTTCCTTAGTCTTCTCAACAGCTACCTTGAACTCCTCGTTCTTCATATCCTCAGAGATTGAGCTTTCGTCGAGTGCGAGCGGCTTCATAGCAGCTACCTGCATAGCGATCTTGTGACCTACCTCAGCGTTCTCCTTGTTGAGCTGCACCATTGTGCAGAGAGTGTGCTTGTTCATGTGGTCGTAAACCTCTACGTTCTCACCCTCGAGTACGCAGTAGCCGTCGAGCTCCATCTTCTCGCCAGTGATACCTGAACGTGCTGTAACAGCAGCCTGAACGTCAGACTCGCCGAGAGCCAAAGCCTTAACCTCGTCGAGAGTCTGAGCCTTAGCAGCGATAGCAGCATCGAGGATATCAGATGTGAGCTTGATGAAGTCAGCACCATTAGCCACGAAGTCGGTCTCACACTTGAGAGCGATGATAGCAGCGAAACTGCCTACCTTTTTAACGAGTACGCAACCGTTAGATGTCTCGCGGTCTGAACGCTTTGCAGCGATAGCGAGTCCACGCTCACGGAGCAAATCCTTTGCCTTATCGAAATCACCTTCTGCCTCTGTCAGAGCCTTCTTTACGTCTGCAAGACCAGCACCTGTCATAGCGCGAAGTTTCTTGATGTCTTCAATTGAAACAGCCATTTTTCTTAAGTTATTAATTAATTATTAATTATTGATGATTGATTGCTTTTTAACCTAAAAATCGGAAATTCTCCATTCCAAAATCTTGATTTACGAATTAAAGAATTTCCGATTTATATGTATTATAGTTGCTTACTCAGCAGCCTCAGCCTCTTCCTTGCGAGCCTTGCGAGGAGCCTTGCCCTCCTTCTGCTCAGCAGCAGCCTTCTCGTCAGCCTTCTCTACCTTGCGCTCCTCAAGACCTTCTGCGATAGCACCGCAGCAAGCTGAGAGAACTACGTCGATAGAATCCTTAGCGTCGTCGTTAGCCGGGATGATGTAGTCGATGTTGCGTGGGTCAGAGTTGGTGTCGACCATAGCGAACACAGGGATACCGAGGCGGTTAGCCTCGCGCACTGCGATGTTCTCCTTCATCACGTCGACAACGAACAAAGCGCTCGGGAGGCGAGTCAAGTCAGCGATAGAACCGAGGTTCTTCTCCAGCTTAGCGCGCTGACGTGTCACCTGCAGAAGCTCACGCTTAGAGAGCTTTGAGAATGTACCGTCGTTCATGAGCTTGTCGATGTTCGCCATTTTCTTAACAGCCTTGCGGATTGTCGGGAAGTTGGTGAGCATACCGCCCGGCCAACGCTCGATAACGTAAGGCATGTTTACGCTCGCTGCTTTCTCAGCAACTACGTCCTTAGCTTGTTTTTTAGTAGCGACGAACAGGATCTTCTTGCCTGACTTTGCGATCTGCTTGAGAGCCTCTGCAGCCTCGTCAACCTTAGCTACGGTCTTGTGCAAATCGATGATATGAATACCATTGCGCTCCATGAAGATATAAGGAGCCATTGCCGGATTCCACTTACGACGGAGGTGGCCAAAGTGACAGCCTGCCTCTAACAACTGGTCAAAATTAGTTCTTGACATTTTCTTTGTTTGTTAAAATTGTTTACTTTCCTTTGAGTTGAATTGAACCAGCCCACGAGTAACGAATGTTCGGTCTCGCGAGTTTGGATGCTAAACGTTGTCCGGAGCATTCTAAGCCGCCACATCAAGCAGCAGCATAGAAAGACACCAAGACTGTTTGATATTAACGCTTGCTGAACTGGAAGCGACGGCGTGCCTTCGGCTGACCCGGCTTCTTACGTTCAACCTCACGAGCGTCGCGTGTGAGGAAGCCCTGTACCTTGAGAGTCTTCTTGTCCTCAGCGTTAACCTTAACGAGTGCGCGAGCGATAGCGAGGCGAAGAGCCTGGCTCTGACCTGTGAAGCCGCCACCGTCGAGGTTTACCTTGATATCATATTTCTCTTCCACACCGAGCAGGAGCAGCGGCTGCTTAACAACGTACTGCAGGATTGCTGATGGGAAATACTTTGTGAGTTCTTCCTTATTGATAGTGATCTTACCGGTGCCCTCTGTGAGATATACACGAGCTACGGCACTCTTACGGCGACCAATTGCATTAATCATTTCCATGTCTTATGCTTTATTTATACTGGTTAATATCGATAGCCTTCGGCTGCTGTGCCTCGTGCTTGTGCTCTGTACCGTCATAGATATAGAGGTTGTCGAGAAGACGACGACCGAGCGGACCCTTCGGGAGCATACCCTTCACAGCGTGACGGATAATCTTGTCCATACCGTCCGGACGCTTGCGGAGCTCTGCCGGAGTGTTGAAGCGCTGTCCACCAGGATAGCCAGTATAACGTGTGTAGACCTTGTCAGTTTCCTTCTTACCTGTGAAAACTGCCTTAGCAGCGTTGATGATGATAACGTTGTCACCGCAGTCTACGTGCGGAGTGAAAGTAGGCTTGTACTTTCCGCGGATAAGCTTTGCTACCTTAGAGCAGAGACGACCTACAACCTGGTCTGTGGCATCGATAACCACCCACTCCTTCTTAGCTGTTTCCTTGTTAACGGAAATAGTCTTGTAACTTAAAGTGTTCATTTTTTAAATTAAAATATTACTACTAAAAAACATTTATTTTTCTTGCACGAGCGATTCACTAACCACGCCGTCTGGCCTTTTCGACAAACGCTATTAACACCCTCATGCAGGGGACTCTAAGTGTATCCCCAAATAATCGGTCTGCAAAATTACACATTTTTTATTATATAGAAGTGATATACAATAAGCAGCAACGAATATTTAGAATTATTTAACAAGCACAAAAGTTTCGTTTTCTCCAGTTTTTAGTGTACTTTTGCAGCAGGAAGAGGGGGTGCACTTGTCTCAAGTGCACCAACCAAGCAAGAACTGCACCAACCGAACAAGCGAAAGTAACTCAAGGGGGTGCACTTGTCTCAAGTGCACCAACCGAATAGACCAACTGAATAGAATGTGTCATTAACTTTGTTGGTGCACTTGAGACAAGTGCACCCCCTAATGTCTCCTACTAAAGTAAAAAAGACTAACAATAACATTTTAAACCCAAAAGAACTATGAACAAACAGATTAACACAGAGAAAGCGCCGGCAGCTATCGGCCCGTATTCACAGGCAGTAGAGGCTAACGGCATGGTATTCGCATCGGGCCAGTTGCCTATCGACCCTGCAACAGGCGCATTCGCAGAGGGCGGCGTAAAGGAGCAGACACGCCAGTCGCTCACCAACGCTAAGCACATCCTCGAGGAAGCAGGTACCGACCTGCAGCATGTTGTCAAGACTACTGTATTCCTCAGCGACATGGCTGACTTTGCTGCCATGAACGAGGTTTACGCCGAATTCTTCTCACAGCCGTTTCCGGCTCGCTCTGCAGTCGCAGTGAAGACTTTGCCGAAGAACGCTTTGGTCGAGGTGGAGTGTATCGCTGTTAAGTAAGCCGACCACGAACATCCATAGGAGGGTATGGCAAGGATGCCATACCCTCCTATTTTTTCATCACAACTCCTTCACCTTTCTTTCCATCCATCATTATTCTTAGTCCTTTCTCGAAGCGCACCACGCGCACGTGTTCTGTTTCTTCTACAGCCGGCATCGCATCGAGCGCAGCCTTGTGGAAGCAGCCATCGTTGCGGTTTTCGTCGATGGTGAAGTAGCCCACACCGAACGATGTGAGATTTTGGAAGAAGTGAGTGCCCTGACTTGGGTCTACGCGGTAGTTCTTCAGCGCCACCTCCACGATGACACGCGCCGCCGAGATATGCGGCCACTTCACGGGTATGCCCAACCACGCATCGCTCGAACCCCATCTACCCGGACCCACAAGCACGTAGTTTGTGCCGCGGTCGAGATATTCCTTGTTCAGTTTTTCTATTTCGCGTGCTATCGTCGGGTTGTTGGCAGCCGAGAAGCGGTCGTCGGTCTTCACGTACACCACGTCGGTCACGTCTTCGGTCACGCCATGCCCGAGCGAGTTGTGCGAGCGCAGCAGACAGCGGTCGTCGGGTATCGCCGCGAGGTCTTCGTCGAGCATCTGCTTCTGATCGACAATGGGGCGTATCTGCAGCAGGTAGAGCGACCCTGTGCGGTCGGCGTTGAGGTTACATGCGAACTCTATCTCCACCGGTCGGCGCATAGCCTCTGCACCGAAGCGCATCGACATCTGCAGCAGCTCGGGCAGCGGAAACACACCCTGCTGCAGCACTCCGGCGAACGATATCACCTTTCTGCCACCCTCGTACAGTCCGTCGCGTATCACCTGGTCGTAGGGGTCGTAGGTCGAGGCGATAAAGTTGAGCGAGTTGTCGCGCTCTGCCTCCTTCACCTTCAGATTTAGGATATTAAAACCGTCGTCCACCTTGAAGTCGTTGCCCACGTGCTGCGTGTCGAGAGCATAGAAGCGTGTCTGCGTCTCGCGCAGTGCCGTCTCCAGTTCGGAAGTCTGCAACACCTGGTGCGGATGGTATGGCGACACGCGCAGCGTCTGTCCGCCGTCGACGATATACTTGCCCAAGCCCAGCGCGAGCGAGGCGATACCATCCTCAGCACGCTCGTCGCCTATGGGGTAGTAGTTGAGCGAGCGTAGCACGCCCGATATGTTCGGGTAGTAGCGTCCGTCGAACTGCTTGCCCACCACTTCCTGCAGTATCACCGCCATCTTCTCCTGGTCGATGACATTGCTCGTGGCTGTCATGTAAGCCTTCGAGTCGCGATAGTAGACCGAGGCATAGACACCTTTTATGGCGCACGCCAACATCTCAAGCATGGCATACTTGTCGTCGAGGTACGGAATCATGTACGTAGAGTAGATGCCGGCGAAGGGCTGATAGTGGGCGTCTTCGAGCAGCGACGACGAGCGTATGGCTATCGGACTCTTCACTGCCTCGAAGAACGTGAAGAAGTCGGCTATGAGCGAGTCGGGCAGCTGCGCACGCAGGAAGTGGCGCAGTATGTCGTCGTCCGAGGCATCGCTGAGTGCTATTTGGTAGAGGTTGTTCTGCTCCATGAACTGGTCGAACACGTCGGTGCAGAGCACCACGGTGCGCGGTATCTGCACAGTGGCTCCCTCCAGCGAGTTGAATTCGGGATGTGTCTTGATGATGTTGTCGAGGAACGCCAAGCCTCTACCCTTTCCGCCGAGCGAGCCGTCGCCGATGCGTGCGAAGTGGGAGTAAGCATCGAACTTCATGCGGTCGAACACCGCCACCACGCCAATATTCTTCATGTGGCGGTACTGCACAATGGCGTCGAAGATAATCTCGCGGTGGGCTGTGATATCCTTCAGTCGCTCCCACGTCACGGTCTTCAGAAACATCGACACGGGAAAGATGGCACGCGCCGACAGCCAGCGGCTCATGTGGTTGCGCGAGATGTGGTAGAGCATCGAGTCGTCGGGAATCTTGAATATGTTGTCCTGCAGCTCCTTCAGCGAGTGGATGCGCATTATCTCCGCCTTTGTCTTCGGGTCGCGGAAGATGAAGTCGCCGAAGCCGAGGTGTTCCTCGAGCATCTTATGCAGGTCGAGCGACATCTTCTTCGAGTTTTTATCTACGAAGCGGAAGCCTTCCGCCTCTGCCTTTGCGCGGTTCTCCGACTCCGAGCTTTCGAGTATCAGCGGCAGGTAGGGGTCAGTCTTTCTTATCTCACGCATCAACTTCAGACCCGCCTCGCTGTCCTTCACGCCGTGTATGGGGAAGCGCACGTCGCTAATCACGCCGAGCACGTTGTCCGAGTAGCGTTCGTAGAGTGCCATCGCCTCCTCATAGTTGCGTGCCAACACCACTTTCGGTCTGCCACGCATACGCAGCGAAGCAGCGTGGCGGTTGAGTGCCTCGGTAGAGAAGCGCTTGCTCTGCGCGAGTATGTAGTTGTAGAGGTTGGGCAGTATGGAGCTGTAGAAGCGTATGCTGTCCTCCACCAACAATATCATCTGCACGCCACCCTCGTCGATGTCGTGCTCAAGGTTCATCTTGTCCTCTATCAGCTTGATAATGGAGAGGATGAGGTTGGTGTTGCCGAGCCAGCAGAACACGTAGTCGAAGATGGAGAGGTCTTCGTTCTCCATGCGCTTCGTGATGCCATGCGAGAATGGCGTGAGCACTATGCAGTGCATATGTGGGAACTCCGCCTTTATGTCACGCGCCACGCTGAACGCGTCGTTGTCGGCGTTGCCCGGCATACAGATTACGAGGTCGATGTGCATTGTACGTAGCACCTGTCGCGCCTCCTCCGTGGTGCTCACCTGTGTGAACGTAGGCGGATAGCGCAGACCGAGCTCCACATACTCGTTGTATATCTTCTCCTCCACGCGTCCGTCGTCCTCGAGCATGAACGCGTCGTAAGGGTTAGCCACGATGAGCACGTTGTATATGCGACGCATCATCAGATTGACGAACGTCACGTCTTTCAAGTAGAACTTCTGATATTCCTGTGGTACCATATCCTGCTTTTTCTCTCTGTTTGTTCTTGATGCCCTGTCGGGCGTGTTCTCTCTTGCCTTATTCCATTATTTCTTCACACCCATGTTCCAGAGCGTGAAGCTGATGGCATCTGCAGTCTCTTCGAGTCGTTTTGCCAACGGCTTTCCTCCGCCGTGTCCGGCGTTCACGCCGATACTGATAAGCACCGGAGCCGTGCCGCCCTGACACTCCTGCAGGCGTGCCGCGAACTTGAACGAATGAGCTGGCACCACGCGGTCGTCGTGGTCGGCTGTGGTGACGAGCGTAGCCGGATAATGCACGCCGGGCTTCAGCGTGTGAAGCGGCGAGTATGCTCTGAGATACTCAAACATCTCCTTCGAATCCTCCGATGTGCCATAGTCGGGTGCCCAGTTCCAGCCGATGGTGAACTTATGATAGCGCAACATATCCATAACACCCACTGCGGGCAGGCAGACACGGAAGAGGTCGGGGCGCTGCGTCATGCAGGCTCCGACGAGCAGTCCGCCGTTGCTTCCGCCCTGTATGGCGAGATAGTCCTTCGAGGTGTAGCCCTTATCAATAAGGAATTCGGCAGCCGAGATGAAGTCGTCGAACACGTTCTGCTTCTGCAGCTTCGTGCCAGCCACGTGCCACTGCTCGCCATACTCACCGCCACCACGCAGCACGGCGTGAACATATACGCCGCCGCGCTCCATAAACGGAATCATGTTCGACAGGAAGTGTGGTTTGTACGTCACGTTGAAGCCACCGTAGCCGTAGAGCAGCAGCGGGTTCTTGCCGTTCAGCTTCAGCCCCTTCTTGTGCGTGATGAAGAGCGGAGCGCGTGTGCCGTCCTTCGAGGTGTAGAAAAGCATCTCCGTGACGTAGTCCTGTGTGCGGAATGCGAGCTTCGGCGTAGACAGCAGCGTGCTCTTCGCCGTAGCCATATCGTAGCTGTAGATGGCACCCGGCGTGGTGTACGACGTGAACGAATAGAAGAGTTCCTTCTGTCCGCGTGCACCGCTCACGGATGTTGTGCCAAACGTGGGCAGCTCAATCTCGCTGAGTCGGTTGCCGTCGGTGTCGTACACGTAAAGCTGGTTGCAGTTGTCCTTGGCATACTGTAGTATCATGCGGTTGTCGGCGGTGAACGTCACGTCCTCGAGCACGCTCTCGCCCTCGCCCACCAGCTCTTTCCAGTCGGCGTAGCCCGGGTTGCTCACGTCTGCCACCATGAGTCGGTACTTCGGCGCACCGGCGTTGGTGAGTATGTACATACGGTTGCCGACGGTCTCCACAGGCGAGTAGATATAGCGCGAGTCGGAGCACATCTGTATGAACTGAGCATCTGGCTGCGTCATGTCGCGCACATAGAGGTTGTTGCCGTTGTCCATGCCCGCCTCGGTGAGGTACATCACGGTCTCCTCCTTGTTCACGCTCACCTCGTAGAAGCGCAGCGGCTGCGACGGGTTCTGATAGAACAGGCGGTCATCGCTCTGCGGTGTACCTATGCGGTGGTAGTATATCTTCTGCACGGAGTTCTTGGCTGATGTCTCCTTACCTTTCTCGGGCGCGTCGTAGGCACTGTAGTAGAAGCCGTTGCCCACCCATGTGGCTTTCGTGAACTTCGCCCACACGATGTGGTCGTCAAGCGTCTTGCCCGTCGCCACGTCCTTCACGTATATCTCCTCCCAGTCCGATCCGTTGCGCGAGATGACATACGCCATATACTTGCCGTCGTGCGAGAACGTGGTGCTCTTCAGCGCCACCGTGCCGTCGGTGCTCAGCGTGTTAGGGTCGAGCCACACGCGCCACTCGCTGACGGGCGCATCGTAGCGGTCCATCTGGTAGAGCACCGCCTGGTTCTGCAGTCCGTCGTTGCGGTAGGCGTACCACTTGCCGCCGCGCTCGAATGTCATGCCGCGCTTCTCGTAGTTAGCGGTCTCCTTCAGGCGCTTCAGTATCGCCTTGCGCATGGGTATGTTGTCGAGATATTTCCGGCTCACGAGGTTCTCCTCTCTCACCCACTCCGCCGTGGCTGCGCTTGTGTCGTTCTCCAACCAGCGATACGGGTCTGCCACCTTCTCTCCGAAGTACTCGTCAACGGTGTTGTCCTTCGCCGTTGCCGGATATTTCAACTGTGCCATAACGTCGGTTGTCGACAGCAGGGCTGCTGCTGTAAGCGTTAGAATTACTGTTTTATTCATTTTTTCTTTGTTTTTATTTATTCACGCCAATAGAACAAAAACTCTCTCAATTGCTTTTGCAAACTTTCCAATCTACAAGTCCCTTGCCCATAGCATCAAGTTCAACAGCAAGGGCTATAACCTTACGGCCGTCTGCCTTGAAAGGCTCTATATAGCGATTTTCACATATCTGTTGTTCGGCAGCAGAAATGCCACCATTGTTCGATAGCTTCAACTCCATGACATAAATGATACGCGGTGTTTCCACAACGATATCTATCCTGCCCGTTGAGAGCATACGCTCCACTTCCACACGGAAGCCTATAGCATTGAAGATAGTGCTCATAATCAAGCGATAGCGCTCCTCCATATCCATACTCGCAAGCTTCTTGTTACTGTATGGAACGTCTGCTATTAAAGCCTTCAGCAATTTCTTAGCCTCTGGCAAATTACCATTGCGAAGATGCACCGTAAGCATGGCTTGTGCAGACTGGATGTCACCATTACGGCGCATCGCCAATGCCGGAAGCACAATACTATTGAGCGACTGACGAACTTCTTGATTAGGAATACCAAGGAAATAAACGCCCTCGTCATATCCTTTTATTGTAAGATAACCCGACTGATAAAGGAACAACTCTGCACCACCACCCGTTACATCCGAAGTCTCTATTATTGTACTTGGCAGGGCACTGTGATCGAAGTCATTCAACCTTATTTCCATGTCGTCAACAAATTTCGGTAGTAACGATGTAGCACCCGATGCTGCCCAATAGTTGCGCAGCTCGCCATCAGCCAAAGCATTTATCAGACTGAACGGATTGAACACATCTACCATATTATTATGACTAAAATGATAGCCGTCATAGTAGTCCTTCAAGTGCTGCACAGTATCATCCTCCGTCCAACCTTTTTGCTCTGCCATACTTGCTATCTCTGGTCGGAAATATTCTTTTATCTCCGACTTTGTTATACCACAAACAGCTGCGTATGGAGCCTCAAAACTGATATTGCTTATGTTGTTTAGAACCGAGAAAAGCGATATTTGCGTAAACTTGGTTATGCCTGTAAGAAAGACAAAACGCTCATACTGGTCGTCGGCTTTAAGCACTGCAAACACTTCGCGATAAACAGAGGTACAGGCTTCATGATCAGGTGTGTGCCACGAATGCTGCAACGGAGAGTCGTATTCATCTATTAGGATAGCCACCTGCTCACCCGTTTTTTTATATGCACTGACAATGATATTATGAAATCTGTTTGCAAGAGAATATCCCGAAACCGTTTCCACATTCCACGCCTTTTCGTAATCACGAAATGCCATATCCAGATACGAACGCAGAGCCTGCTCATCAGCTCCTCCAAGACTCATATCTAAACGTACGACCGGACGATTCACCCAGTCTTTCTCCAACTGCATTATCTTTAAACCCTCAAACAGCTCTCTCCTACCTTCGAAATAGGCTTGAAGCGTGTCTACCAACACCGACTTTCCAAATCGACGTGGGCGACTCAAGTAATTGTACTTTTTGTTTTTGTTGGCAAGATTCCAAATAATATCGGTCTTGTCAACATACAAATACTTCTTTCTTCGGATTTCTGTAAAAGACTGCAAGCCAACTGGCAACCTTCTTTCGTTTTTCTCTGTCATGCTCCTTAGGGTTTTATTCTGCAAAACTACACTTTTGCAGCGAGAAAAACAAACAAATGCGCAGTTTTGCTATGAAAAAAGGCGCAACCCGTGCAGTTGCGCCTTTCCTATTGTTGTTTTGCCTAAGCCGAACTAAGCCTTCTTAAGTCTTTCTAAGCCGAACCAAGCCTCTTTAAGCTATCCTTAGCCCTCCCCGACGGGGAGGGTTGGGAGGGGCTTGAGGGTTGGGAGGGGCTTTTTACTTTTTTACTTTTACTTCACGAGCTTCTGCGAACGGATGATGTTGCCGTTCTGCATCTTCACGAGGTAAACGCCAGAAGCGAGCTGCTGAGCGTCGAACGATGTCGGGTTAACGAGGTACTTAACGAGTACACCGCTTGCATCGTAAACCCATGCCTTCTCTACGTTCTGGAAGTTGAACTTGCCGTCAGCTGCCTCTACCTTAGAAACGCCCTGGCTTGCAGAGTTGATAGCGTCAACAACACCACCAGTGAGGTTTTCAGGCTCGTCAGCTACGCCCTGATCGTGGATGTCAGCTGCAGGTTTACGTCCTGGGTTGTTACCTGTAATCTCTACACTGAAATCCATTGAGAAGCCCTTGTTGTGGAGACCTGACGGGAGGAAGTCGCCTGCAAACCATGCGTCAGAGAATACGATGCGCAAACGGCTCGAACCTGGCTTAGCGTCTGATGGAATAGTGAATTCGCAGTCGATACCTGTTGTTTCGAATTGAGGGGTAGCTTGACGAATTGTACCAGCAAAGAACAACATCTCGCCATTAGCAGGATCTTCCTGCATAGTCTTAGGATAGAAGTTGTAGTCACCGTTGAAGTCAATCCAACCACCTGCGAAGCAGTAGCGCAAGCCATCAACTTTCTTAGAACCTTCCCATGTACTATTTGACGAATCAAAGCACTTTACATGGAGTTTCACCTTCTGACCCTGCTTAACCTTAAGCACACGAGCAGTCTGATCGTCATACTGTGAGCCGTCAGCCACCGGATGATCTGTGTGATAATCCAGATTCTGATCTGCACCCGTTGTTGTTACATCGGTCACATAACGCTGCTGACGAGCAATACCTGCACCGTCGCAGTCCGGGTTCATCTGGCTGATAGGATAGCTTTCAGGATTTGCCTCTGGCAACGAAGCAATATCGCCACGTGTCACCTTCACCCACTCTACTGATGAGTAAGTCTTCAAGTCGGTAGACACTGAACGTACGCCGATGTACGGCTCATCTGTAGCTTCGAGCTGAATATCATTAACGAGTGTAGCCCAAGTTGTTGTGCGACCAACTTCAGAAACCTTACCGTTCTCGCCGTTCTTATAGAGAATCTCGAAGTGGTCGATGTTAGCCTCGTCGTTGTACACGAGATCCCATGCAGCACGCTTCTGAGCCTTTGCGTCTACGCCCCAGAATACCTTTGCTGTGAGCGATGTCTTTGTCTCTTCCTTCACCTCTACAGTGAGGTTCTTAATTGCTGCCGGTGTAGCCTTAACATCGTCGTTGATTTCGAGCTTGCCTACATACATCTTGTAAGCGTTGTCGTTGCCCTTCACGCGGAGACCGATGTGCTTGATGACGTCGCTCTTAGAAACGCCGTTGAGAGCCACCTTCACCTCCTGCCAGTTAGCACCTGTTACGTTGCCTACCGGTGCCTCTACCCATGAGCCGTCAGCCTTCTGAACGATTACGTAGAGCGAAGAAGCGTTTGTGCCCTCCTTGCCACTCTTAACAGCAATCTTAGCGAACGGGTTACCTGCCGATACGTTGAGGTCAGTCTTGTAGAGCACTACGTCTGTGCCTGCAGCAGTAGCCTTACCAGTGAGCAAGAGACTTGAACCACCGATATACTGGTCAGCGTGTGTGAATGTAGCGTCGATATCTGTGCTTACAGTCTGTGTGCCTGGCTTAACAACGAGCCAACGATATGTCGGAACTACGTCCTGTGTAGCCATATTGTACCATTTGCCAGCTGTTTTCTTTCCCTTGTATGCATAGCGGTCGCCATTACCAAGGCTAAAGTTTGTGCCAAACGGCAGGTTGCCGAAGATAGAAGAACGCTCCGGAATCCATGTTGCCAAGCCTGCGAAGCCCTGCAGTGGCTTATTGCTTGAGCCTCTTTCGACCTCCCAGTCGTTACCCGAGCCGCTTACTGCCGGACGCTCAAGTGGGTTGCGGTTACCACCCGACATCAAACGCTCTTGCATATATTGGTAGTTAGCCTGACGATCTTGAGGATCAAGACCAGATGTGTACGACCAGATACGGCTTGAAGCGTGCTCTCCCCAAAGACAGATATTCATCTGCTTTGAATAGTCGTCTGCATTAAGACGATTCCAACCGCGGTTCATGGTTACGAACCACATACCTGCATAGATACCGTCTGTAGAACCGGTAGCGTCGATAGCCACCTTAGCAGAACTGCTGAGCTGATAAGAGAAGTCACCGCTCGAATAGTTGAGCATCAAGTCGTGTGTACGACCTTCCTTGTCGCCGAGCAGCCACTTTGCCTGCATAGCGCCTGAGATAGAGCTCTGGCTGGTGTAGATACCGCTGTGGTAGTTGTCGAAACCGTTCTCAGCAGCCTTCTTCCAGAGAGCGCGGTGGAAGTTCACGATATCTGTCTTGTTGTAGCCAGCATCCTCCCAGTTGTAGTTGATACCGTCGAAGCCGAAGTACATCAAGCAGTTGATGATAGCGTCTACATACTTGAAGTTGCCGTTAGCGTCCTTTTCTGTACAATACTGAATCCAGCTGCCAGCTCCGTCAGGACGACCGCCTGTTGTGTCAAAGAACTTGATACCAGAGTAGATGTCAGAACCGTTCTTGTGAGCTGCGTCAGTCCATGCTGCAGGTGCAGAGAAGAATCCGTGGTTCCAAGAACCGAAGATGTTTGTGTAGTTCCACATCGAATAAACATCGCTATCGAAGTTCTTCGACGGTTGACCAACCGAACCATCTTTGCCAAAGCCCATCGGAATATTCATCCAAAGGTTACGCTTCTCGTAGGTGTCCTTGATAAGACGACCTGAGCGGTCGATGATGCCCTTATTGCGCACGTGCGAACGGATAAAGGCGATGTCACTCTGCTGAATACCTGCAGCTGCGAACTCTGCTTCAGTAGGATACTTACGACCATCTTGGTAAACCTTGTAGAAAAGGTTGATGAGATTCACGTCGTTGAAACCGCTGAAGTCGTAAACTGCGCTTGCTTTGCTGTCATCAGCAGCAACAGCGTTTACACTCGGCATAGCTGACATGAACGCAGCCATAGCAAGTGTAGACAGAAGTACTTTTTTCTTCATGCTTTTTTGTTAATTTGTTTTAGTTAGTTATATTAGGATATTCTCGTGGCAAAGATACAAAAAAAATCGAAACAACAATTCCATTTAATTCCATTTTTTTATTTTCCACCCAAAGATTGTCCATCAGGGAGCCACCAAACTATCTTCCCACAGAAGCCTACGCAGCCTAACCATCTGTGCGCATCTGTGAAATCTGTGGGAGGCTCTTCTCCGCCAGAAGCTTCTGTGTATTCTGTGAATTCCGTGGGAGGACTTGTGCAAACAAACTTGGAATGGGTTCTGTGGAAGGAATTCGGAGGGCGGCGTGGGTATGGCAGGGATGCCATACCCTCCTACGAAAACTCCCACAGATTGCACAGATGTGCACAGATTAGGAGGGTATGGCATCCCTGCCATACCCACGCAGCCACAAAACTATCTTCCCACAGAATTCACGGAACACACAGAAACAACTGGCGGAGAAGAAAAAATCTGTGTACATCTGTGCAATCTGTGGGAGGATATTCTCCGCCTGAGACTTCTGTGAATTCTGTGGGAGGACTTGCGCAAACAAACTTGGAGTGGGTTCTGTGGAAGGAATTCGGAGGGCGGCGTGGGTATGGCAGGGATGCCATACCCTCCTACGAAAACTCCCACGGATTGCACGGATGTGCACAGATTAGGAGGCAAAACGCAACCTAAAAATCCGTGAGCATCTGTGCAATCTGTGGGAGGCTCTTATCTGCCAGAAGGTTCTGTGGGTTCTACGTGTTCCGTGGGAGATTCTTATCTGAAGCTATGTTGGTGCAGCGGAGACCGCTGCACCCCCTAAAGATTGCCACGCTACAACAACAAGATTGCCATGCTACAACAACAATATTGCCACGCTACGGCAACAAGGTTGCCACGCTACTGCAAAATGTCGAGAAACGGATGGAAGATGAGACGGAAGACAAACTGGGAGATGAGCTGGAAGATAGGCTGGAAGATAACCCCTATTGTTCAGGTTTCTTCCAGCCATTACCTCACTGATACACAGCACGTTGCACACCGACTGGAAGATATGGTAGATATTTTCGCCTACTCGATTTTATTTATAGCTTCATAGCACCCTACACAACCCATTCTATCCAGTTCTCGGGAGTCACCACTGCCTTTTCCTTCACATCATACGCTGTTAGGAACGAAGAAGGGATTTGAGTATTGGCACGACGTGAGTTCCACTTCATCTCGAAAAAAATCCCCTAATCCCAAAAATCATATATAAATTTGGGATTGTAATCCCAAAAGTTATATAGAAATTTGGGATTAGGACCTATTAAACAAAAAAAGCAGGGTTCCGAAGCCGGAACCCTGCCCTCTTTATATATACAAATCTAAACGTGCGGATTAGAAGTTAGAAGCTCCGTTATCCCACCAGAGGTGCTGACCCTGAGTATCCGTAGCACCCTCACCGAGAGCTGGGATACCAGTGTTAGCGATATCCTCCTTAGTCTGAGGATCGTCAGAAGCCCAAGGAATACGACGCATGATATTCTCCTTTGTCTGTACCCAAGGATCGCCAGCGCCGATTGTGCCGTCGCCGTCAGCTACACCGAGAATCGGGAAGAGCTTAGGATAGCCTACACGACGGAGGTCAACCCATGACTCGTAGCTGTACGGGAAAGAAGCGATATACTTCTGAGTGATGATCTTCTCGAGCTTAGTCTCCTGAGAGTCACCCTCATTCCACTTAACGCCGATCTTTGTTACGCTCGGCATGTCGGGGGTGAGACCCTGTGGGTCAACGTACGGGATGTTCTTCGAAGCCTCAACGTTGAGGTATTCGTCAACCAGCTCGTTGTACTTGTTGCCCATGAACGAACGGCTCTCGAGAGAAGCGTTGCGGATGCCCTGCTCGTAGAACTGCTTAGCTGTACCGCCCATGTTCCAACCGCGGAGAGCGCCCTCAGCGAGGAGGAAGTAAACCTCTGAGCACTTCATGAGGAAGAGAGGAGCCTGAGTCTGAGCCAAGTAAGCCTTGTCGAGCATAGAGTAGCCACAGTACGGGTTGTTGGCTGCTGCCTGACCCTCACCAGGAGCAACACCGTCACGCATACCTACGTATACAGAGTTCATCGGTGTGGTAGCCGGGCAAGAAGAACCCTCTACAGCCTGCGGAGACTTAGCAAGACCTACGCTGTTCTTTGTGAAGAGATACTTCATGTACGGGTGGTCGAGGTTCTCAAGCAGGTTCAGGAAAGAAGCACCCATAACGGCGTCGCTCCAGCCTGTGATCTCAACCAGCGGGTGATCCTTGCCAGAGAATGTAGGATAGATAGCAACCTCGTTGTCAACGTCGGTGATGACACCATCGCGAACAGCTTCCTCTGCCCATGTCTTAGCTGTCTCCGGCTCGATGCCACTCATGTGGATAGCCATGCGGAGCTTGAGTGAGTTGGCAAAGCGGATCCACGGCTCCATATCCTCCCAAGTCTTTGAATACGGCTCGTTAACGATAGTGAGGTAGCTGTACATTACGTTAGCCAGCTGCTCCTTGTAAGCCTGAGAACGGTTGTCCTTGTAGTACTTCAGACAAGCAATAGCGTCGTCGAGGTTCTTCTTGACACCGTAGTAGATTGTACGTACGTCGTTGTACTCGAACGGCGACTTGTCGCGCAGAGCCTTGAACTCCTCATAAGGCATCGGACCGAAGAGGTCGGCGTTCTCGATAGCCGAGTAGTTGAAGAGAGTAAGGAAGATAGCCTTCAACTCAGGAACTGAGTCGATCTTCTCTGTGTTCAACAGCGGAGCGATGTAGAGCTTAGCTGAAGAGAAGCCGTTGCCAGGACCACCGATAGAGCCCTTACACATGTCGTATGTAGAACGCAATGTGAAGTTAGAGTACGGGAAGTCGTAGTGAGGTACGCAGAAGTACTGTACGTAGTTGTCAGGACCGAGTGTGTAGCAGAACTGGTAAGCGTGTGCTTCAGGAGCACCACCGTCCTTACCGCCACGGATACCGTAAACACCGGTCTGAGCTGTACGGATGTTATCGTCAAGTGCCATGATAGCCTCTGCAACACCCTCGTCAGAAATCACCTTCTCGTAGTCGATGACATCTGCTTTACCAGAGCTGATCACTGGAGGCACGATGGTCTGGTTTGCGTTGAACTCGTCACCCGGGGTGTCGTAGTCGAGACACGACTGCATACCGAAGGCAGAGAGCGCAAGCGCAGCGTAAACAAATATCTTTGAATTTTTCATAATTCTTTTTTACTTTTTTGAATTGGTTTAGAAGTTTACATTCAATGAGAAGCCGAACGAACGTGACGACGGCATATTGAATACCTCGAATGCGCCGAGACCAGTGCCAGTAGAGAGCGATACGTCTGGGTCAACCGGAGCGTCCTTGTAGAGGAAGAACAAGTTGCGAGCGATGAACGAGAGGCTCAGGTTCTTGTTCTGGCCGAAGAGGTTGCGGAATGTATAACCGAGAGAGAGCTCACGCAGACGGAAGTTGGTACCGCTGTAGAGGTAGCGCTCGATGTCCTGAGGAGTTACACCACCAACTGAGTTGTAGTAAGACTCGATAGGAACGATACGACCTGAACCATCGTCGAGGCGGATACCCAGGATGTTGTTGCCATAGATAGCGTCAGCGTAGATCTTGTTCTTCTCAGCGTAGAGGCGAGCGTCAGCTGTGCGCTGTGACAAGCCTGCACCGTCGAGGAACGACTCTGTCATAGAGAGTACCTTGCCACCGATACGACCGTTGATAAGGAATGAGAGCGAGAGGTCCTTCCATGTGAATGTGTTAGACCAACCCATCTGCCACTTAGCGTTCTGGTTGCCTACGAACTTGCCGTATGTCTTGCTCGACTCTGTCTCCATTGACAAACCACCCTTAGCGTTAAGAACGTAGTGACCGTTCTCGTCGCGCTTGATGTCTGTTACGTACATGTCGCCCATTGAGCCGCCTTCCTTGTAGAGCACCTGCACACCGCCTACGTATGTAGCGATGACATTCTCCTTACCGGTCTCCTCGTCATAAGCTGTACGGAGGATCTTGTTGTCGTTGTAAGAGAGGTTGTAAGATGTCTTCCAACGGAGCTGACCGAACTTGAAGTCGTAGCCTACAGTTGCCTCAATACCCTGGTTGCGAATCTTAGCAGAGTTCATCGGGATAGACTTGCCAGAAGCATTGGTACCAACGAGGTAGAGGTTAGACATGGTAGAGTTGTAGTATGTCAAGTCGAGGCTCAAGCGGTTGTTGAGGAACAATGCCTCGATACCGGTCTCGAAAGAAGCTGTCTTCTCAGGACGCGGATCCTTGAAGGTAGCCCATGAAGACGGAACCAACGCACCTGTCTCGAAGTTGCGTGTAGCACCAGCGTAAACGATACCCGGGATAGAGTTACCTACCTCTGAGTAAGAAGCGCGGTACTTCAAGTAGTTGAACCACTCTGGGAGCTTAACGAGGTTGCTTACGATAGCGTTCGCACCGAAGCCGAAGTAGCCGTAATCCTCAGGCGTACCACGATCCTTGAACTGACGGAAGGCGCGGTACCAGTCACGACGGTATGAACCATCGAAGTAAACCATTTCCTTCCAACCAATCTGACCTGTTACAACAGCACCCTTGTTCCAGTCAGAGCTCTGGCTTGGAGATGTAGCGCCAGGACCACCGGCTGCTGTAGAGAAGTAGTTAGCCATTGTAGAGAGGTGCTCGCGGTCACCATAGTAATATGTAGCAGTCACGTCGTTGCCATGACCGTACGACTTGCGGATGTGGCCTACATAACCTGCTGTTGCAGAAACGTCCCAATCACCGAATGTCTTGTTGTAGTTAAGCATGAAGTCGGTGTAGAGGTCGGTTGTCTTAGAGTAGCTCCACCAGTAGCGACCGAGGTCTTCCATAGAAGCCGGGAGCCATGTTGTAGCGTAACGCTTCGACTCGCTCTCGTACTTTGTGAAGTCCATACCCAAACGAGCCTGGAACGAAAGACCGTCGTAGATGTCGAGTGAACCAGTCACGTTACCGAAGAAACGGTCTTCCTTAGCTACGCTTGAGTTCTGGTTAATAAGCCAGTACGGGTTGTTCTGGCCCTGAGCTGAGTAAGCCCAGTTCTGCATCGGCTGACCTGTTACTGTGCCCTGCTCCTTAACCTTTGTATAGTTGCTGCCCTCACGCTTGAAGTATGTCTGGTAGCCTGTGAGCCAAGAAGCGTTGTTAACGCGGTAGTTATCGCGATAGTAGCCGAGATCGATGTTACGCGGCATCATGTACAAGTGGTAGATCGGGTTCATTGTGATACCACCACCAGGACGGTTCTTTGTCTTTGTCTGGATGTAGTTCATCGACACGTCGATAGTAGCACGGTCGTAGAGCTTGAAGTTCTGACGGAAAGAGAAAGTGTGACGGTTGTATGAGTTGTTGTCAATCATACCGTTAGCATGAGAGTTACCATAAGAGAAGTAGCTGCTCATCTTGTCTGTACCACCAGAGAGGGCGATAGAGTTGTTGGTTGTCACACCAGTCTTGAAGAAGTCGGCAACGTCGTCGCCCGCGCGGTTGCGGAGGTGTACCTCGTTCATTGTATTGCCGAAGTGCTCACCATACATCGGAGTCTGGACGATGAGCTGGTCGTTGGTACGTGAAGATACCTTATTGCCCCAGCTGCTGATGCTCATTGTGTGAGCGTTCTCGTCGATAGCAGCACCGTAAACGTTCTGAATTTTCGGAGTTGTGAGCGGAGTATCGAATGTTACGTTAGAAGAGAAGTTAACGCCTACCTTACCCTCGCGACCCTTCTTTGTGGTGATCATGAGGACACCGTTGGCAGCCTCCGAACCGTAAAGAGCAGCAGCGTTGGCACCCTTCAGCACGTTGATAGACTCGATATCGTCAGGGTTAATCATTGAGAGAGCGTCGCTACCCTCAGATACGCCTGTTGTAAGCATGTTTGCACCTGAGCCTACCTGGCCGCGCTGCGAGTTGTTCATAGGAACACCGTCAACAACGATAAGCGGAGTAGACGAACCGAGGATTGACTTGTTACCACGGAGGATAATCTTAGAAGCACCACCTGCACCACCTGCTGACGGAGTGATGGTTACACCAGACACCTTACCCTCGAGAGAGTTAGCAACGTTCGGGTCCTGTACGCGGTTGAGGTCAGAAGCCTTCACCTGCTGTGTAGAGTAAGTAAGTGAAGACTCCTTACGCTTGATACCCATGGCGGTTACTACGACCTCCTTGAGCACTGAGCTCTCGTCCTTCATGGTTACATCTACGCTTGCACGACCGCCAATCTTTACCTCCTGCGGTGTGTAGCCGATGTAAGAGAACACCAAGACAGCGTTCTTGTCCTTAACGTTGATTTTGTAGTTACCGTCGATGTCGGTCACTACGCCAAGACCAGTGGCACCCTTCACTACGACGCTAACGCCGATGAGTGGTTCGCCAGTACCATCCTTAACAGTACCCTGAACGACAGAGCCCTGAGCCTGTGTCAAAGCATTAGGAGCCACGTTGCCATTGGCAGAAGCATACTGCATTGGCATACCTGCTGCGAGCATCGCAAAGGCTGCTTTCAGCACCATACTGCTTTTCTCGTTTGATTTGTTGTTCATTGTTTGTTTTTTAATAAATGAATATAGGTGGAACCGGCGTGGCAGCACCGCCCGCCGGTTCGCTATTCGTTGTTATTACTTCTTGATTACGTTGAGAGCCTTGAACGGTTTGCCGTTCTTGAGCACCTGTACGATGTACATGCCCTTGCCACCCTGAACAGCTACGTTCACTGTCTCGCCGGCATCAGCACGGAAGTCGTTGCTCTGGAGCACTGCACCTGCTGCGCTTACGATGTTGATGGTGTAGAAGCCACCCTCAGCGAAGCGGAGGTTTACGCTCTCTACGAACGGGTTAGGATAAACAGAGAAGCCTGCCGCATCCTTAACGTCGTTGATTGCGTCAACACCTGTGATAACGAGTACGTTCTCAAGTGCCTTCTCAGACTCGCCCCAGAAGTTGGTGAGCTTAACGCCTGCCTCATACTCGCCCGGACGAGCGAATGTTACGACAGCAGCCTTGTCGGTCTCAGAAGAGATACGACCGCCGTTGAGCTGCCATGTGTGTGAAGTCTTCACCTCAAGTGTACCGTCGATGCCAGGATAGCCTGTCACCTCGTTGTTAGCACCTACTGTCTTGTAAGATGCTGTAGAAGTGTTCTCACCGCCAGAGCCAGCCATCACAACCATTCTTGCCTTGTACTGAGCACCTGCCTTACCAAGGTTGACGAATGTAGAGTCGCTCTTGTCCATCTCCTCGAAGGTGTAGTAGCCCATAAGTCCCTCAGGCACCTCGTTAGCTGCGTAGCCCTGCATTGCGCGAACTACCTCAGCGTCGGTAAGAGGCTTGTTCCAAACCTGAACCTCGTCGATAGTTGCGTTCAGACCTGCCTTGTAAACACCGCCACCACCGATGAACACGTTAGCGTGCTCAGAAGTATTAATGCGGTTGTCAGTGCTATTCTCACGTAGTGAAGAAGAAGAGAAGTTGTTAGGACCTGCTACGCACTTGCCGTTGAAGTAGATCTTCTGCTGCTTGTCAGAAGACTGAGTAACAACGATGTGGTTCCAAACACCCGGGTTGAGTGCGTAACCTGTAGACATCATCGACTCTCTCGGGTTGTCGTGAGCTGTCCAGCCGAAGGTGTTGAACGATACCTCGTTTGCAAGGTGGTTGCTGTTGCAGCCGTGCTCGCCAGCGTTGATCTGCGGACGAACCTGTACCCAGAGGTCACCCCAGTTGTTGTGCGGCCATCTGTCAGAGATAGTGTTCTTCTGGATGAGGTTTGTACCCTGCTTGTCGTGAGCATAGTTGTCTACCTTAACCCAGAGAGCGTAAGAGTAAGCCATGCTTGTGTTGTTACCGCCGTCGAGTGTTACCTCTGCCGGGATAAGGAGCATGTTCGGATCCTTAACAACAAGACCGCGTGACACCTTACCCTCACCGTCGCGTGATGTGTAGTTGAGCTTGATCTCCTCTGTTGTCTCAGCTGTTTCCTTGTCAGCAGTTACGGTCTCAACAACCGGCACAGCACCTGTCTTCTCCGGAGAGATGATTACCTTGCCGCGGAATATCTCCTTTGCACCCTTATCGTTAACAACCTCGAGGTCGTAAACGCCAACCTCTGCTACAGAAGTTGTGAACTGGTTGCAATTTGAGTACTTCTCGCCTACCTGAGCACCTGTCTGTGCGTTGAGCAGACGGAACGACTGAGCGTTCGGTGCGAACTGGTCCTCGTAGTAAACCTTGAACTGCTCGTTCGGCTTGATAACCTGGCGGTCGATAGCTACCTCTGTAGACGGAGTATCGTATTCTACTGTCTGATAGTTGCTCCAAGAGATTTCGCTCTTCTGCTGACCGTCAGGAGAAACGGCGCGTACACCGAAGCGGCAGTCGCGCTTCTCGAGGTCGGCTACCATCGGAGCGTCGATTACGTAAGCTGCCCAAGATGTTGTAGCTGTGAGGTACTGCTCCTTCTCGCCCTTCTGCTGGAACCAGATCTCGTAGTACCATGTATCTACCTCGTCGTTGTATGTCTTAACGCCGCCGGTCTCTTCCTTGGCAGCGTAGCGAATCTTGAAGTCGCAAGTCTTGTCCTTACCACGGAGCACCTCAATCTCCTTAATCTTCGGAGCAACCGGTGCAAACTTCTGCTGCGGATTGCGAACTGCGAGCTCACCAACGAGCATGTTGTAGTCCTTGGCAGTGTTGTCGAGGCGGATACCGATCATTGCAATCTCGTCGCCCGACTTCAGACCGAGCTTGTCGAGAGTAGTGGTGAATGTTGTCCACTGACCGAACTTCTCAGCTGCAGGGATAGCAATTTCCTTGTACTCTGTGAGCTTGCCCTTGAGAGCTACGAACAACTTAGCGTGTGTGTCGAGCTCGTTGCTCATCTTATATGTAAGAGAGATGTTGTATGAAGGCTCTGTCTTGAGCAAGGTCTTGAAGAGCTTTACACGAGATGTTGTTGTCTGACCCTTCAGGCGGAGGCAAGAGCCACCCCAGTAAGCGTCGTCCCATGTAAGCTCAGCCTGAGCGAGGTTGCCGCTCTTTGCGCTCTCGTTGCCGTCAACAATCCACCAACGCCATGTCGGCAGGAAGTCCTGAGTAGCGATGTTGTGCCACTTGTGGTTGAACGCCACCTCACCCTCGTTCTTGAATGTAAGACCGTTACCGAGGTTGAAGCGTGTAACGAACGGTACCTGCTGGATAGTAGACTTAGCTGTTACGTAGCTTGCTACACCGTGGAACTTGCCCTTCAGGCTGCCGTTAGCGAGTGTTACGACGTCGCTCCATCCGAGGATGTCAGGAGTGTTAGCCGGGTTGCGGTTGCCACCGCTGAACACCATCTCCTGCTTGTCGAGGTAAGCCTGCTGGATAGCTACGTCAGATGTACCATAGTCGGTAGCACTCTGGTGGATAAGACCCTGTGAGTGAGCACCCCAGAAGCCTACAGAAGCCTCTACGTCGTTGAGGTCGTTCCAGTTAGAGCTTGAAGCGTGGAGCGCACGGCCCTGGATATCGAAGCCCTTATAGTAGTCGTACGGATCGCGACCAAGGCTCTTTGCATATGCTGCAGTGTTCTTGAGAGTACCACTACCGGTGTTGTAGTTAGAGAACATCATGTCGGTAACGATGTTGTCCTTATCACCGAACTGAGCCTTGTTGTGAGTACCAAGACCCTGGTCGAATGTGATGCCACCGTAGTCGTTAGTACCGTCATACCAGTGGAGCTGGAACTTCCAACCTATCTTCTCAGCCTCCTTATGGCACTCAGCGAAGAAACCTCGAATCTGCTTCATTGTAGCAGCACTGGCATTGAACTCTGAGTTCACACCAACGCCGTCGATGCCGTAGTACTTGAGAATCTTAACGAAGCGCTCTACGTTTTTGTAAGTGCCGTCAGAGTTCTTCTTTGTCAGCTCGCCGAAGGTCTTGCCCCAACCGCTTGCTGCATAAAGGTTTACATTGGCATTCCAAGGAATAGAAGCAACGCAACCTACCGCTACACCATTCTTGTGAGCAACGTCAGACAGACCGCCAGTTACGCGGAACCAAGGTGCTGTCCAGTTGCCGTGGATGTTAAGGTATGACCACATTGAGAAGTTGTCGCCCTCGAAGCAATAGCGCGGAAGAGCCTTCCAAGAAGAAGTTGGGTCGTCGAGCGGAGTCCAGAGACACATCTTACGGCCCGGCTTAGCCTGCTTGCTAACCTCTGCCTGATAGTCGTCAGCCTCAGCGATGCGCGGCAATGGGCGAACGCGTGAGATGTAGAACTGGTCGTCCATTTCGCTCACTTCGCGCGGAGGTGTGCCAGCTTCCCAGTTCCAGATGTTCTCGAGGAGGTACTGGTCACCCTTGTCCTGAATGTCTAACGGATGAGTCGGAGTACGCTGAGCATAACCGAACACGCAGCCACACAGAAGCATGGATGCGAGGAGTGTTGTTTTCTTGTTGTTCATTTAGATATTGTTTTGTTGATTAGGTATTCTTTTAGTTGGCAAGAAGACGAGAAGACGAGTGGACAAGGGGAATTGTCTCCCTGTCTACCCACCCACTCGTCTGCTTTATTTACTTACGGATAAGCTTAACAGTGCGAACTGTCTTGCCGTCCTTCTTCACATTAAGCACGTAGATGCCTGCCTTAGCGAGGTGTACGTTAACCACGTTGCCAGCGTTGAGCTGAGCTGCCTTGCGAGCCACCTGCTCACCAGCTGTTGTGTAAACGCTAACCTCGTATGCGCCAGCCTCAGCGAACTCTACTATTGCGTCCTCGCCTACTGTGTAAGCCTTCATCTCGGTGCTCTCTACAGCGTCAACGCCAGTAGGATAAGCCACCTTGATTACAGAGAATGTCTTCTCAGCCTTACCAAGAGCGTTAGAGAGTGTAAGAGTTACGTCGTAGTCGCCACCTGTACGGAACGAAACGTTTGCAGAACCTTCCTCGCCGTTACCAGTAATGTCAGCGAATGTAGCGTTCTTAGCAGTCCAAGACGGCTTGGTCTCTACCTTGTATGTCTCGCCAGATACGAACGGTGAACCTGCGATGTAAGTCGGCTCAATCCACTGGAGAGTAGCCTGACCTTCGCCACCACCTGCTACCATATCCTGCATACCGCCCTTCACAGCCTTTGTACCAGCAGATGTGAAGTAGTTGTCCGTTGCCTTCTTCTCGAAGTCCCAGAATGCCATTACGCCCTCAGGGAGGTTGTTAGCGTTGAGGTCGCCCATAGCTGCCTTAACGTCAGCTGCGGTAGCCACCTTGTCCCAAACTACTACGTTGTCGATTACACCGTCAAGACCGTAACGGTCGAAGAGCGGACCACCGATGCAGAGGTACATACCGTTTGTGATGCTGTAAACATCGCCCTGGTATGTTGGCTCATATGTAGCAGGACCGAATACAGGATTTCCACCCTGCAAACGCTTCCATTCTGTTACAGTCTGCTTAACACCATCCAAGAACATGTCGGCACGCAACTGACCCGCTGTATTGTAATCGAACGACATTGTAACGTGTACCCAGTTGCCTACAGGGAACTTGGTGTTACCGTACTTGTACTGGAGCTCCTTGTTAGATGTAGCGTCTGAACCACGGAATGTGATACCATCAAAGCTGCCATCTGGGCTGATCTGTGACCAGTTCCAACCCCAGTCGGTCTTAGGCCAACCATCCTGCTTGTTATAAACATTGAAGAGAGTAGCCGACTTTCCTTCCTTGAGGCTGTTAATCTTCAACCAGAATGAGATAGAGAACGACTTCTTGCCTACGAGACCGAGATCAGCAGCAGCAACACCGAAGCGTGTCTCCTTCAGGTCGAGACCCTGTGAACCAGAACCGTCAGCAGCGCGACCTGTGTAAGCCATCTTAACATTCTCGCCTACCTTGAGAGAAACCTCTTCCTCGCTACCGTTAGCTGTGAGAGAGTAAATCTCAGGCAGAGCACCTGTACCTACGCTTGTAATCTGTATGTAAGAAGAGAATGTGCGTGTGGTCTGCTTAGCTGTACCATCCTCGCCGTACTCGTTACCAGTTACCTTAAGGTCGTAGCTACCGAGGTCAGCAAGTGATGTTGTCCAAGAGTTGCCATCGCCACTCTTAACTACCTGACCGTCCTTAACGATCTCCCACTTAGCAGCAGGGTGCTCAGGGTCGATGTAGCTGAGTGTGAACTCCTCGTTCGGCTTGATAGTTGTCTTATTGCTCTTGATATCGTCGTTGTAAACGTATGAAGCAGGTGCCATATAGTTGCTCCAAGCGATCTCAGACTCTGTCTTGTGGTCGAGAGCTACTGCAGAAACACCGAGACGTACCTTAGCGTTTGCCTTAGTAGTCGGGATTGAGTAGTAGAGACCAGCCCAAGAAGTTGTTGTACCCATGAGCATCGGCTCCTTGCCCTCTTCCTGAGCGTAGAGACGGAAGTGAGATGTCTTAACGTCGAGGTTGTAGCACGGCTCGCCAGCTGCCTTGTTGTTAGGCATGTTGAAGATGATCTTAGCGTCCATACCAGCCTTGCTGTTGTAGAGCATCTTGGTGTTAGCTGCGTCGATAACCGGAGCAGCCGGTGTAGCCGCCTTGCCGCGAACGATAGAGAACTCGCCGAGCATGAGGTTGAGGTCCTTAGCGTTCTTGAAGTTGAGAGCTACGAGAGCAAGAGTCTTGCCGTCGAAGTCAGAACCTACCGTGAATGTCTGCTTAACCCAGTCGTTAACGTCAGCTACACGGTCTGCCTTGCAGAGGTTGTAAGCTACGCCTGTGCTCTCGCTGCCCTCTGCAGAGAGAACGAGGTCGAGGTCGGTAGCACCCTCGTTGAGCTTATAGCGAACAGTGATAACGTCACCCTTCTTCAAAACGTACTTTGTCTTGAAGAGGTGGAGATACTCGTTAGCTGTTGTACCAGAAATCTTGAGTGTAGAACCTCCGAAGTAAGCATCGTCCCATACGAACTGTGCATCGAGTCCTTTAGCAGGAACGTCAGCTGCTGTACGTCCGAGGAGCTTGTCAGCGAACCAGAAGTGCCATGTCGGCAGGTAGTCCTGCATACCTACGTTGTACCAAGGAGAGTTTACCTTGCGCTCGCCGTTAAGGTTGAAGAACTTACCGTTACCGAGGTTGAAGTAAGTGATGAACGGCTCCTCAGCGAGATCCCAGCTCAGCGGCGAACGTGCTGTCATGAATGCAGCCATACCGTGCCAAGTCGGGTTGTATGCTGTGTACTGGTGCTTGTCAACAATAGACGGAGTGATAACCGGGTTGCGGTTGCCGCCACCGAAGTAGCACTCTGTACGACGGAGGTAAGCGAACTGCTTCATCTCGTCAGACGAACCGAGCTCTGAACGGCTCTCCCAGAACATGTTCTGTGAGTGAGCACCCCAAAGACCGATAGAAACGCGCTGATCTGGCAGCAACGACCATGATGTACCACCAGGCTCGCCACCCTGCATGTTCACACCGCAGTAGATATCGAGCGGATCGCGACCGAGCTTCTCTGCGAATGCTACTGAAGGAGCGAGCTGACCACGGTTCCAGTTGTAGTTGAAGAAGAGTGATGTACGTACGTTCTTGCTGTCACCGAATGTCTCCTTGTTATGATTGCCGAGACCACCGTCGAATGAAACCTGACCGTAGTCGTTTGTACCGTCATACCAGAAGTTCTCAAAGATCGGGTTAACCGGCAACATCTTCTTAACGAGGGCTGCGTGGAATGTGCGTACGCCCTTAACATAAGCGCCACCGCCGTAGAACTCAGAGTTGTAGCCGAGACCGTCGATACCATAGTACTGCAAGAACTTAGAAGTCTTGTCTACGTCCAGAGAAGCAAGACCCTTAAGGCATGCCGCCCAACTTGCGCTGAGGCTTGCGTTAGGAATAGAAGCTACACCTGATACACCAACACCGTTCTTGTGAGCTACGTCGAGGAAAGCAGCCGGGATACGTCCGAGCGGAGATGTCCAGTTGCCCCAGTGTGTAACGTACGACCACATAGAGAATACCTCCGAGTCAAATACGCCGTTAGGAAGTGCGTTGAAGTCAGAGTTGTTTACCGGAATCCAAGCGATGAGCTTCTTGTCGTTCTTCGCATTGAGATCAAGACGCACCTGAGTAGCCTCGTTGCGGAAACGAGCACGTGGCTTAACACGTGAGATATAGAAGTTGTCGTCTGCTGTTACCTGGTTGCCTGGAGTCCAACCCTGAATAAGGGTGTGGAAGTTTTCGCTGCCAGTGTTCTTACCAGCTTCTACGTAACCTTCACGCATCTGCTGTGCGTTAGCACTCATCACAGAAAGTACAAGACCTGCTGCGAGAGTCAATGTTTTACGGGATAAATTTGCCATAAGATTTGTATTTAGTAAAATTGATTAAGTTTTTATTTATATAAATAATGTAAGTTAGAGAATATAAAAGTGGCAAATACACTTCCATTCGCCTTGCAAAAATACACATTTTTTATATAACAAAGAACAAATGCTTATTGCGTTTTTATAATATTAACATCTTTAACATTTCAGGAGCAGAGGGGGTGCACTTGTCTCCTAAGGGGGTGCACTTGTCTCAAGTGCACCAACCGAACTAACGATGCACTTCTTGCTTACTTGGTACACTACTACTTGGTTGGTGCACTTGAGACAAGTGCACCCCCTGAAAGCACCCCCCTGCACCCCCTATAGCAGATACTGCACATTCTCTGCTACATATAATGAATAGCTATCTTCCGGCAATCCGTTAGGGTTATTAACAATATATGCAAGTTTATGTGCGAAGTCGTCTTCTCCTCGCATCATACGATCGAACATCTCGCGCTGCCAAACATTACCATCAGTCGCTACACATTGTTTTATCATACGCGATGAGTAGCGCTTCAACTTACTGACGATAGGGATAACGCTGTTTTCTCCAATTGGCGACAGTAGTATATGAACATGGTTGGGCATGATGACGAAGGCATGAAGGTGATACGTCTGCTTATCGTTGAAGAACAAAGCATCCTCAACAAACTGTCTGCACTGTGCATTGCTCAACACACAACCGCCATATCCTTGCATCAACCACCCATCCACTATATCTTCCAAACGTTCCTCCTCTGCCGTCAACTCACCCTCCTTCGTCTCGCGTCGTCCTAATGCCTCGCGCATGAGTGCCAGTTCCTGCAGCTTGGTCTGCGGGAGCGAGTCGGCAAGACGAAAGGTGATGAACTGCACCGCCTCTGGCTGAAACCAATGGGGCAGGTGACCACACTGAATGAGGATGTCGGAATGACGGTTGAGGAAGGTAATGTGGGGCATGAGGTATAGCGGGAGGGTAAACAGGGTTAGATAATTTGATTGAGGAGGGGTGCTCGCAAGGGGGTGCAGTTGTCTCAACTGCACCAACAGAACAATCGGCACTTCTGCTTTGTTGGTGCACTTGGGACAAGTGCACCCCCTGGTGGCACCCCCTTATTAGTCGGCGAGGGTGAAGTCGAGCTGTTTCTTTTCGAGGTTGGCACTTGCCACCTTGATGCGTATGGGGTCGCCAAGCTGATACTTGTTGTGGTGGCGTCTGCCCACGAGACAGTAGTTGCGCTCGTCGAAGTCGTAGTAGTCGTCGTCGAGGTCGCGCATCGGCACAAGACCCTCGCAGTGGTTCTCGTCAATCTCGCAGTAGATGCCGTACGACTGTATGCCTGAGATGTGCGCATCGTAGACATTGCCCACTCGCTCCGACATGAACTCCACAGCCTTGTACTTGATAGAGTCGCGCTCGGCGTTGGCAGCCACCTGCTCCATCTCCGACGAGTGCTCGCAAAGCTCCTCGTAGTGCTCCTTGTTGGCAGAGCGTCCGCCCTGCTGGTAGCGTGTGATGAGTCGGTGAACCATCGTGTCGGGGTAGCGGCGGATAGGCGACGTGAAGTGGGTGTAGTAGTCGAACGCCAGTCCGAAGTGTCCGATATTGTGGATGGAGTACTTCGCCTTCATCATGGCGCGCAGCGCCACGGTCTGTATGAGGTTCTGCTCGCGCTTGCCCTCGCACGCCGACATGAGCGTGTTGAGCGACTTGGCGAGAGCGCCCTTCGTGCCGTCGGTCTTCATCTTGTATCCGAACTTCACCACGAACTCGCGCAGCGTCTCGAGCTTTGTCGGGTCGGGGTTGTCGTGCACACGGTACGGCAGCGTCTTCGGCTTCTTGCCCTTTGCCACCTTGCCGATTGACTCTGCCACGGTGCGGTTGGCGAGGAGCATGAACTCCTCGATGAGCTTGTTGGCATCCTTCGAGCGCTTGAAGTAGCAGCGCACCGGCTTGCCCTTCTCGTCGACATCGAAGTGCAGCTCTTCGCGGTCGAACCTCACGGCACCATTCTTGAAGCGTGCCGCGCGCAGCTTCTTAGCCAGTCGGTCGAGCATGATGAGCGCATCGGCATTCTCGCCCTTGTATCCACCCTTGGGTGCTGCAGGTGCGGGTTCGCCCGTGCCGTCTACCACACCGTTCTGTTCGAGCAACTCCTGTACCTCCTCGTAGGCGTAGCGGCGGTTCGACTTGATAACTGTATGAACAATGCGGTACGCCTTCACGTTCGCCTCCTCGTCGAGGTTGAAGATCACGGAGAACGCCAGCTTCTCCTCGTCCGGTCGGAGCGAGCAGATGAAGTTGCAGAGGCGTTCGGGGAGCATCGGTATGGTGCGGTCGACGAGGTAGATGCTCGTGGCGCGCTTCACAGCCTCCTTGTCTATCACGGAGCCTTCTGTGACGTAATGCGACACGTCGGCGATATGCACGCCCACCTCCCAGAGTCCGTCCTTGAGTTGTCGGATGGAGAGCGCGTCGTCGAAGTCCTTCGCGTCCTTCGGGTCGATGGTGCAGGTGAAGACATCGCGGAAGTCCTCGCGCTCGGCGTAGTCCTTTGGAGTTATCTCCGCCGAAATCTTCTCGGCAGCCTCCTCCACGTTCTTCGGATACTTATACGGCAATCCGTACTGTGCGAGGATGGTGTTCATCTCCACGTCGTTGTTGCCAGCCTTTCCGAGCACGTCGACCACTTCACCAATCATGTTGCGGTGATCCTGATCGGGCCATTCCACGATGCGCACCACTGCGTTGTCACCGTCCTTGCCACCTTTCAGCTTTCGGCGCGGAATGATGATGCTGTTCGCCAGCACGTTTGAAGGCGAGATGAGCGTGCAGAGGTCGTGGTCGAACGAGAGTCGTCCGACGAAGGTGTCCTTGGCACGCTCCAGTATCTGTATCACCTGCGCCTCCTTGATGTGGTTCTTGCGTCGCGCCATGCAAGCGAAGCGCACGCGGTCGCCGGTGAGAGCCCACATCGAGTTGCGTTCAGCCACGAAGATAGGTTTGTCGGAGTCGTCGGGCATAATAGAGTTCTTGCCGTTCGTCTTGCGTTGGAACACGCCCTCCTGCACCTGTCCCTTCATGTTCAGCTGATACGAGTTGTCGGTGACGCGCGTGATGAAGTCGTCCCACGCCATCTCCTCCATGATGTCAATGGCGAGCATCTTCAGCGGATGCGTGTCGAGATGCAGTGAGCGGAATATATCTTTAAACGATAGTGTCTTGCCTGGGTTGGAGGCGAAGAGTTCTTCAAGCTTCGGGGCGAGCTGTTTCTTAGTCAAGCGCTTGCCACCTTTCTTTCCTTTTCCCATAGTATTTGGTTTTTTGTCGGCGAGGGTGTGAGCCTCGTCGAAGTTATTGTTTTTCTTTTGCAAATAAACAAAAAATAATTGGAATAGCAATGCGATTGTGTCAGTTTTTTAGAATTGGTGCTGTTTAGGGGGTGCAGCTTAGGGGGTGCAGTTGTCTCAACTGCACCAACAGAGCAGAATGTGCAGTAAACTCTATTGGTGCACTCCTTGCTCTTGCTTCTAATTTGTTGGTGCACTTGAGACAAGTGCACCCCCTTGTGCAAACGTTTGCACAGCACAAAGAAATTCTGTGAGCCACGGATGCGCTCTATATTAAAATAATGTGATAACTTTGCAAGCGTAATTAAAAACCAATCTAACGAATGTCTGAACTGCAACCAACAACGATGAAGGACATCGCCGAACATTTCGGTGTGTCCATAGCCACTGTGTCGCGTGCCCTCAACGGTAGCGCACGTGTCAGCGAGGAGAAACGCAACCTTATTTGCGAGTACGCCCATGCGAACAACTTCTACCCGAACGACATCGCCAAATCGCTGCGCAACTCTCACAAGCAGCCGGTGAAGGTGATCGGTGTCATCGTGCCCGAGTTCACACATTATTATTTCTCCACCATTCTCAACGGCATTGAGGACGCTGCGTCGAAACGTGGCTACCGCATCATCGCCACCACCTCGCGCGAGCAGTACGAGCGCGAAGTGCAGCTGTGCCAGATGTTCGAGGCTCACCAGGTGTGCGGCGTAATCGTGTCGCAGGCTAAGGAGACGCAGGACTACGCCCACTTCCAATCGCTCATCGACCGCGGCATACCGCTCGTGTTCTACGACCGCATCTGCACGGGTGTGGACGCAAGCCGCGTGGTGGTGGACGACTATCAGGGGGCGTTCGCTGCCGTGACACACCTCATCGAGACGGGTTGCCGCCGCATCGCCTTCTACGGCATGAAGGGCAAGACGGCACTCGGACAGAACCGCTACAACGGCTATCACGACGCACTGCTGAAGGCGGGTATGCAGCCCGACGAGTCGCTGGTGTTCGTCTGCGACAAGCGCGAGGATGCCGAGCGCATCACGCCCGGCGTGCTCAGCCGTGCCGACCGCCCCGACGCGTTCTTCTGCGTGAACGACGACACAGCCATCGGCGTACTTTACACGGCGAAGCACAACGGCTTCCGCGTGCCCGACGATGTCTCGGTGTGCGGCTTCACCAACGGCGAGCGTGCCATCGCCTGCGACCCGCAGCTCACCACCGTGGAGCAGCGCGGAACAAAGGTGGGCGAAGAGGCTGCCACCATACTCATGGACAAGGTGGAGGGGCTCACACCGTGCGACCGCATCGAGAAGCGCGTCGTAAAGACAAGGCTCGTCGTGAGAGAGAGCACGAAGAGCTAAAAAGGCTTAGTTAGGCTTAGCCTCAAAGTCCTCCAAAGAAAAACCAAAAAACCAAATAACAATGAAACCAAAACCAAATCAAAGTTTCTTGAAACTGTGGAACCTCAGTTTCGGATTCTTCGGCGTACAGATTGCGTACGCCCTGCAGAGCGCGAACATCTCGCGCATCTTCGCCACACTTGGCGCCGACCCACACAGCCTCAGCTACTTCTGGATACTACCACCACTCATGGGCATCCTCGTGCAACCCATCATCGGCACGCTGAGCGACCGCACATGGTGTCGCTTCGGCAGACGCATACCTTACCTCTTCGTAGGTGCATCGGTAGCCGTAGCCGTGATGTGCCTGCTGCCCAACGCCGGTTCATTCGGCATGGCGGTGAGCGCCGCCATGGTGTTCGGACTCGTCTCGCTGATGTTCCTCGACACGAGCATCAACATGGCGATGCAGCCATTCAAGATGCTCGTTGGCGACATGGTCAACGAGCAACAGAAGTCGCTCGCCTACTCCATACAGTCGTTCCTCTGCAACGCCGGCTCGATCGTGGGCTATCTCTTCCCTTATTTCTTCACAGCCATCGGCATAGCCAACGAGGCGCAGAAGGGCGTGATACCCGACTCGGTCATCTACTCGTTCTACATCGGTGCGGCGATACTCATCCTCTGCGTCATCTACACCACACTGAAGGTGAAGGAGTGGAATCCGCAGGAGTACGCCGAGTATAACGAGGCGAAGCCTGAGGAGGACGAAGGCAAAGCCAACTGGATTGAGCTGCTGCGCAACGCACCGTCGATGTTCTGGAAGGTGGGTGCCGTGCAGTTCTTCTGCTGGACAGCGTTCATGTTCATGTGGACATACACCAACGGCACCATTGCCGACACCATATGGAACACCACCGACACCGCGTCGAAGGGCTACCAGGCGGCAGGCAACTGGGTTGGCGTGATGTTCTGCTGGCAGGCTATCGGCTCTGTACTGTGGGCAATGGCTCTGCCACGCTTCAAGAACGAGAAGGCGGCTTATGCGCTGAGCCTCGTCATCGGTGCCGTGGGCTTCGCCCTCGTGCCGTTCGTACACGACAAGAACCTGCTCGCTCTGCCGTTCATGCTCATCGGCTGCGCATGGGCTGCGATGCTCGCCATGCCGTTCGCCTTCGTCACGAACGCTCTTGAGGGCTACGGTCACAAGGGCGCGTACCTCGGACTCTTCAACGGCACCATCTGCATACCGCAGATCATTGCAGCGGCGTGCGGCGGCACCCTGCTCTCGATGGTTGGCTCTGTGCAGAGCAACATGATGCTCGTAGCTGCGGCGTCGCTCGTGCTGGGCGCTTTGTGCGTGGCTCGCATCAAGAAGTAAAATAAACTCTTAAGTTTCGCAAGCGAAAGTAGTTAAGAAGTTAAGGAGTTTTCGCGCCCTTCGGTCGCTAAGGAGTTAAGCCATTAGTTTTTACTTGATTTACAACATTAAAAGCATCTGGCTTCGCTCGGCTTTGCCGCTTGCTTGCAAGAACTTCTTAACTCCTTTAACTACTGAATTCTCTGAACTTGCAAAAGTTCAGTAAACTATTTCAATCAATTCGCGTTATACATTTGCGACCTAATTGATAACAATCCATCATCGTGCACCGTACGCCGTCCAATCGGATTCCGTACGCCATCCGATCAGATTCCGAACGCCACCCAATCAGACTCCGAACGCAGTCCGATTGGGTGGCGTTCGCTGTACAACGGCGTGCGCAAACGTTTACACACTCTATACATTACATTTACATTAAAAAATAGCACACTGCATTGATATAAATCATAATTTTGCACGTGAAAAGATCCTAATAACTGTTGTGACTAAAAACAATTTATTATAAAAATCAAAAGCTACATGAAGAAGCAGGTTAAATTCCCTAATGCCCTCAGAACAGCTACGCTCTCAGCAGGCTTGTTCCTGTCGGCAAGTGCCTTCGCACAGCAAGTTGTTGTGAAAGGCAACGTAGTAGACGAAACCGGCGAGCCGGTTATCGGTGCTTCCGTCAAGGTTGTAGGCGGTACATTAGGTACTGTTACAGACATCGACGGTAATTTTACTCTCAATGCCGACAAGAAGTCGACCATTGAAGTTACTTACATCGGCTACGAGCCTGTAAAGATGCAGGCTGGCCAGAACCTAACAATCCATCTCAAGAACACTTCCTCTACACTGAACGAGGTTGTCGTAATCGGTTACGGCGCTGTTAAGAAGTCGGACCTCACCGGTTCGGTAACAGCTCTCAAGCCCGACTCAAAGAACAAGGGTTTAGTGGTGAACGCTCAGGACATGCTCTCTGGTAAGGTGGCAGGTGTGAACGTAACGTCAAACTCTGGTGAGCCAGGCGTAGGCACACAGATCCGTATCCGTGGTGGCTCTTCACTGAACGCCAGCAACGATCCGTTGATCGTTATCGACGGCGTGCCTATGGACAACAACAAGGTGGGCAACACGATGGGCAACTCAGCCTCCAACTTGCTTTCTACTATCAACCCGCAGGATATCGAGTCGTTCAACGTGCTGAAGGACGCTTCGGCTACAGCCATCTACGGTTCGCGCGGTTCTAACGGTGTCATCATCATCACTACAAAGAAGGGTCACAAGGGTCAGAAACCGGAGATAAGCTACTCGGGTTCGGTATCCGTATCGCAGAAGAAGAAGACCTACGATATGATGAACGGTGACCAGTATCGTGCCTATGTAAAGAGCCTCTTCAACGAGAACGACGATGCCGTAAAGGCTCTCGGTACAGCCAACACCGACTGGCAGGACCTCATCTACCGCACAGCCGTATCTCACGACCATAACATCACGGTGGCAGGTTCGGCAGGCAAGTTCCTCCCCTATCGTGTTTCAGTAGGCTACACCTCACAGCAGGGTATCTTGAAGAACTCTGACTACAACCGCTACACGGCTTCAGTGAACCTCAACCCGTCGCTGCTGAACGACCACCTCAACCTCAACCTCAACGCCAAGGGCATGTACTCTAAGGCGAAGAAGGCTGACACGGGTGCTATCGGCAATGCCGTTTCGTTCGACCCGACACAGAGTCCGTACGCTTTCACATCGCAGCGCGACATCGCGCTTCTTGAGGCTAATGGCGGCGTACAGCAGACTCTGAACAATTTCGGTGGCTATTTCAACTGGCTCACATCAGCCAGTGCATACAACAACCCACAATGGCCGTTCACACGCTTCAACGATGCTCCTGCCAACCCGTTGGCTCAGCTTGAGCTTGGCGGCAATGTTGAAAAAGTGCGTTCGTTCATCGGTTCGGCTGACATCGACTATAAGGTACACGGTTTCGAAGACCTGCGCCTGCACATGACACTCGGTGCCGAAATCGCCAAGGGAACGGTTGACGAGACACAGCCGACATCATATCCTACAACATTATATTATGGTGGCATCACCGACAACGAGAACTTCAAACGCAACCTTCTCCTCTCGGCTTACGCTCAGTACTATAAGGACTTCAGCAAGAACCACCACTTCGACATCATGGGTGGCTACGAGTACCAGCACTTCTTCTTCCGCTACAACAACTCGTGGATGCAGTACTACCCAGAGTCGGACGCTCAGGCAGGCAACGTGTTCAAGGACACTAAAGACATAGACAAGTACGAGAACTTCCTCGTTTCGTTCTTCGGACGTGCCAACTACACACTTATGAACCGCTACTTCTTCACCGCTACGGTGCGCGACGACGGCTCATCACGCTTCAAGGACCACTGGGGACTCTTCCCATCGTTCGCCTTCGCTTGGCGCATGAAGGATGAGAACAACCTTAAGGATATCAAGTGGCTCTCCGACTTGAAGTTCCGCGCCGGCTACGGTGTGACCGGTCAGCAGGAAGGCATCTCCAACTACCTCTGGTTCAAGCAGTACAAGAAGGGACAGAACTATGGTCAGTACCCGATTATCGGTGATGGTACCATCTACACTCCGCTCTACTACAACGACAAGCTGAAGTGGGAGAAGACAACGACCTACAACCTCGGTCTTGACTTCGGTATCTGCAACCGACTCACAGGTAGCATCGACTGGTACGTGCGCAATACTACCGATCTTATCAACTCGGCTCCTGTAGCAGCCCTCGCAGGCTCTGCCGACAAGGGCATACAGAACATCGGTTCAATGAGGAACACTGGTGTTGAACTTTCGTTGAACTACGTAGCAGTGAACACTAAGGACTGGTACTGGACAATGAACTACAACCTCACGTACAACCGCAACCGCATCACCGACCTCAACGGCGTAAGCGATACCGGCGACCCTGTAACAACAGGCGACAACATCGACAACGTGAACAAAGTGCTCGCCTACCAGACCGGTTATGCAGCCAACTCGTTCTACGTGTACGAACAGATGTACGACAAGAATGGCAAGCCAATCGAGGGTGCTGTGGTAGACCGCAACGGCGATGGCGTCATCAGCAATGCTGACAAGTATCTCTACAAGCAGGTAGCAGCTCCTGTAACAATGGGCTTCTCTACACGCGTAGAGTGGAAGAACTTCGACCTCGGCTTCTCGCTCCGCGCAAGCCTCGGCAACTACGTGTTCAACAACTTTGAGCAGGGCAAGCGTTTGAAGACTACATCTTCTGTTTGGTGCCAAAACGCATACCTCGCTAATCGTCCAGTGAACACACTCGGATGGGACTCTGACGCACTTGAGTCGAAACTCTCCGACTACTTCGTGCAGAACGCTTCGTTCCTGAAGATGGATAACATCACACTCGGCTACTCTTTCAACCGTCTCTTCAAGAGCGGCTCATGGAAGGGCATCTCTGGACGTGTGTACGCTTCTTGCAGCAACGTGTTCACCATTACCAACTACAAGGGTATCGATCCTGAGGTGTACAACGGTATTGACAACAACATCTACCCGCGTCCTATCACATTCCAGTTCGGATTGAACCTCACCTTCTAAAAAATCAATAACTTAAACGATTTACGACAATGAAAAGATATATCAAATCGGCTCTCGCACCTGCCGCTGCGCTGCTCATCAGCCTCGCATCGACATCGTGTCTCAACGACCTTGACAAAGAGCCTATCAGCCCGAAGATTGACCTGGAGGTCAGCAACGACGGTCTCTTCAATAAGTGCTATGCCAACTTCGGCATCAGCGGCAATGGCAGCGGATTGAATAGCGACGACGATCCGGACGTAAAGGGATTTGACGACCCTGGTATGACAGGTCTCGTACGCGCCATGTGGAACATCAACGAGCTGCCTACCGACGAGGCGACATGCTCATGGGGCGACGGCTTGCAGGAGCTTAATTCTGCTACCTACGACCCTTCTCACCCTTGGGTGAAACTCTACTACACACGCCTCACACTCGGCATCACAACTTGTAACCAGTATCTCCAGTTGGCTGGTTCTGACGATGTCACACGCACGGCTGAGGTACGCTTCTTGCGCGCTATGCAATACTTCCTGCTTATGGACGCCTACGGAAACGTTCCATTCACAGAGACACTGGAGAAGCCGACACAGAAGTCGCGTCAAGAAATGTACGAATGGCTTGTAGGCGAACTGAAGGCAATCGAGCCAAACCTCATGGATGCAGAGCCCAAGAAGTCGACCAACGCCAACTACGGACGCATCGACAAGGCAGCTTGCTGGTTGCTCCTCTCACGTCTCTACCTCAATGCCGAGGTGTACACAGGCACAGCTCACTGGCAAGAGGCAAAGGACTATGCAGACAAGGTTATCAAGTCAAGATACAGACTCAACACCACCGGCTCTTCCAACGGCAAGTGGAGTGCATATCAGATGGTGTTCATGGGCGACAATATGGAGACATCAGCTGCCAACGAAATTCTCTTCCCAATCGTGAACATCTCTGGCAAAACAGCCAGCTACGGCAACTCGCTCTTCCTCATCGCAGCATGTTTCGATTCTAACATGCACGCTAATGTAGATGAAGACCCTAACGGTTCCAACGGATGTACCGGTCAGAACTGGATCGGTCTTCACCCACGCGTTTCGCTCATCAAGAAGTTCTTCGAGGGTAAGGATATACCTAACGTAAGTTCTAAGGAGATGACAACAGCTGCCAATGACGACCGCGCCATATTCTGGGGCGAGGATCGTCCGCTCGAAATCTCAAACATCACCAAGTCTGCCGACGGCTTCGGTGTGGCTAAGTTCATCAACTACAATGCAGAGGCATCAAGCCCTGCTCATGTAGACTCAAAGTTTGCCGATATGGATTGGCCTTTCATGCGTGTAGCAGAAGCTTACCTTAACTATGCAGAGGCTGACGCACACCTTAATGGCAACAAGACATCGGGTGAGGCAACACGCCTTGTCAACGATCTTCGCGCTCGTGCCAATGCCGATGCTTCGCGCGACGTAACACAGGGCTACTCGCTCGACGAGCTTTGCGACGAATGGGCACGCGAGTTCTACTTCGAGGGTATGCGCCGCACAACACTCGTGCGCTTCGGCAAGTTCGGTGGAAACACAGGCTACAACTGGGACTGGAAAGGTGGCGTAAAGGAAGGTAAGGACTTCGATGATCACTTCAATGTCTACCCTGTTCCTTTGACACAGCTTCAGAGCAACTCTAACCTCACACAGAACCCAGGTTATACGAACTAATCGAATAGAAAGTCCAGTAATGGTTATTGCACTCATGCGAGCTCACAACGAGTTCGCATGAGACAAAGAAAAAAAACGGACTAATACAACCTATAAACAATAACGACAATGAAAAATATATTCAAGTCAATAATGTTCATGGCTGCCAGTGTTGCTATAATCGCCTCTTGCGACGACGACACAACACCAGTGCTTGAACTCGAGAATGCAGCCTCGCTGAATGCTATCACCCCTTCAGAATATGTCATCAGCAAGGACAACTATGCCGAGCAGTTCCCCGAGATCTCTTGGGAGAAAGCAAGCTATGGCAAGGGTGCTATCGTCAATTACGAGCTTACCCTCACCAACAACGCCACACAGAAGAGCGTCGTTATCGGCGAGACAACCAACGACACGAAGCTCAACCTCACCAATGAGCAAATGAATGCTTTCATGGCTCAGACAGGTGCAATGCCAGGCAAGGCTGGCGAGTACACAGTATCGATGAAGTCGTCTACATACAAGACTTATACCAACGATGCTTCCAACACAATTAAGTTTACCGTCACTCCTTACGACCCGAAAACAGAGGGCTTGACATGGGCTTATGCTTACGTTGCGGAGAACTATCCTAATTGGAACTTTATGAAGGCTTACCTCATTGGCGACCCTGATGGTGACGGCAAATATGAAGGTTTCGCCCAGTTTGATGAAGACAATGCTACATACGCAGTTCTTGATGGTGCAAACCCAGCAAGGGTTATTGCCAAGGACCAGAAAGTGGAGACAAAGGGCTTCGTAAGAATTGGTGTCGGTGCAGACGGCAGTGTAGAGCAGAGCGGAAGCATTACATGGTGCTTAATTGGTGATGCTACATCTGGCGGATGGGATAAGGACACACCGATGGAGTATGACGCAACTACTCGCAAGTGGACTTGCGTCACAACGCTTATCGACAAGGAACTCAAGTTCCGTAACGCTGACGATTGGAAGATCAACCTCGGCTCTGACGGTACAGAGAACGGACTCGTTGCCGAAGGCAGCAACATCAAGATAGCAAAAGCTCACGGCTACATCGTTACACTCGACGTCACCAACGCAGGTAAGTACACTTACTCGCTTGAGGAAACCGACATCGAGCAGTCAGCTGCAAGCATCACAATGCCTGGTTCATTCAATGATTGGAACAAAGACACAGAGGAGTATGTCTTAAAGTCAGAAGCACGCGACTTCAAGTTTAGTGGTACATACTACATCCCGTCGGGTGCAGAGTTTAAGTTGTACGACGGCTCATGGCTTGGTGTCGTAGGCGATATGAACTGGGACGAGAACCACACTTACGCAAGCTTCGTCATTGGCGATGGTGCTAATATGACAGTGCCAGTAGGTGGCTATTTCAAGATTTTCGTTGACTCGAAGAAGAACACAGCCACAATGACAAAGACAGGTTGGGAAATCATCGGTAGTGCTACAGCCGGTGGTTGGGACGCTGGTCAGGTGATGGACTGGGATCCGGACACAAAGACATGGTCTATTATCGCCACTCTCACAGATGGTGAGTTGAAGTTCCGCTGGGATGGCTCATGGGACCGCAACTTCGGTGGCGCGCTTGACGCTCTTGTTGAGGGAGGCGATAACATCGCAGTGAAGGCTGGTACATACAAGATAGTTCTCGATGAAGAGAACAAGAAAGCCACTATGACTAAGGAATAAGGCTTAAAGCCCATACAAGAGGGTTTATTACAAAGTAAACTCTTGATATCAAACATATGATATCAAACATATAAAAAATAAAAAGCGGGATTGCGCATCAGTCGCAATCCCGCTTTTTCGTATCTGCGTTTTCCTATCATAAATGCGTTAGCCGAAAAAATCTGCCATATCTCCCAGCACAGCATCTAACCGACACTGTATAAGCGCGATAAAGGCTGGTAGATATCCAGCAAATCGAAATATCTACCAGCCTATCTACCAGCCTTCGTTATGCTGTATCGGTTGGTGCACTTATTGATATGGATATCATTTGATGCAATTCTTGATATGGACATCATTTGGTGCAATTATTGATATGGACATCATTTGGTGCAATTATTGTTATGAACATGATTTGGTGCACTTCTTGCTCTGGCAAGCGGCAAAGCCGAGCGGAGACAAGTGCACCCCCTAAAAGTGCACCCCCTAAATGAAAAAAGGTGTACCAACATTGTTGATACACCTTTCAGCTATTCTGTGGGTGGTGATGGATTCGAACCACCGAAGGCATCGCCAGCAGATTTACAGTCTGCCCCATTTGGCCACTCTGGTAACCACCCGACAGCTTTTGTCTTAAAAGCGAGTGCAAAGGTACAAATTAATTTTGATACAACCGCAAGTTTACTAAACTTTTTTTAAAAAATTTGTACGACTCCCAAATTAGTAGTAAATTTGCAGTAATTCGGAAACAAATCAAAAAACCTAAATAAATGAAGAGAACTTTATTGTTAGTGGCTGTTGCAGCATTGGTATGCAGCGGCACTGCCTACGGACAGCGCAAGGCGAAGCGTCAGGCAAAGAAGAACGTGCCTACGATAGTCCATGCGGTTGAAACGAAGGACATCGCGACGGTCGTCGACTCATGGGTGGAGAACGAGCAGAAGTTTGAGGACCAGAAGCTCCCGGCACACGCTACGTTCATACCCTACTCGTCTACATCGCAGATGATGCTCGACAAGTGCTACGCCAAGCCGTGGCTCACGCCGGAGCGTGCCGACTACCTGCTGCTCAACGGCGAGTGGAAGTTCCGCTACACAGCCGACTGGAAGCAGGGAAAGCCCGAGGAGAAGGACTTCTACGGCGACAACGCTGACGTATCGGCTTGGGACAACATCAAGGTGCCGCTCAACTGGGAAATGGCTGGCTATGATGTACCTGTATATAATAATGTGGGATATCCGTTCCACAACGACCCACCACGCATCAAGGCGATGGACGACAACTTCGACAAGAACCCTGTGGGTTCGTACCGCCGCACATTCAACCTGCCTGAGGGCTGGGAGAAAGACAAGCGCGTGGTGCTCCACTTCGACGGAGCGTGCAGCGCCATCGTGGTATGGGTGAACGGCAAGTACGCCGGATTCTCTGAGGGTGCGAACACCGACGCCGAGTTCGACGTGACGGCGCTCGTGCGCAAGGGCGAGAACAACGTATCGGTGCGCGTGTACCGCTGGTCGGATGGTTCGTATCTTGAGGGTCAGGACATGTGGCACCTCGCCGGCATCCACCGCGACGTGTATCTCATGGCTACTCCGAAGGTGGCTGTAAGCGACCATTACATCACATCGCAACTCGGCAAAGGCTACACCGCAGGCTCTATGAACGTGGAGCTGACGGTAGACAACTCGCTGAAGCAGAGCGCAAGCAAGACGCTCGAAGTGGAGTTGCTCGACCCCGCAGGCCAGCTCGTTGCGAAGAAGCAGCAGGCTGTGGCGCTGACAGCGAAGGACGCGCAGAAGACCATATCTATCGACTTCGAGGGTCTGAACGACCTGAAGCTTTGGTCGTCTGAGCACCCGTGGCTCTACACCGTGATAGTGCGCCAGATGGGCAACGCAGGCGAGGAGATGGTATTCTCCACGAAGTACGGCTTCCGCAGCGTGGAACAGAAGGGCAACCTCATCTACGTGAACGGCAAGCGCGTGTACTTCAAGGGCGTGAACACGCAGGACATACACCCACTCTTTGGTCACGCCATCGACGTGAAGACAATGCTGCGCGACGTGGAGCTGATGAAGAAGGCTAACGTGAACACCGTGCGCACATCACACTATCCGCGCCAGGCGAAGATGTACGCCATGTTCGACTACTATGGCCTGTACTGCATGAACGAGGCTGACGTGGAGTGTCACGGCAACCAGAGCATCTCTGACATGCCGTCGTGGGAGGGTGCATACGTAGACCGCACAGCTCGCATGGTGCTGCGCGACCGCAACCACCCGAGCGTGGTGTTCTGGTCGCTCGGCAACGAGGCTGGCGGCGGCTGCAACTTCCAGGCTACATACGACTGCGTGAAGCGTCTGCTGCCGCGTCGCGACGCATGGGTTCACTACGAGGGCTGCAACCACGGCGAGAAGTACTCCGACTTCGGTTCGGACATGTACCCCGTGGTGAGCAAGGTGATTGAGCAGCGCGACGGACTGAACAACAAGCCTTACTTCATCTGCGAGTACGCTCACGCCATGGGACAGGCTGTGGGCAACCTGCAGGAGTACTGGGACGTGATAGAGAACAGCAACGGCATCGTGGGCGGTTGCATCTGGGACTGGGTGGACCAGGGCATCTACGACACACGCCGCATCAAGGCTGGCGAACCGCTGACCGATCCTGAGACTGGTATACCCTACTACACCTCGGGCTACGACTATACTAAGATGAACCGCGGCGACTACGGTTTCCAGGGCGACTTCATGAGCAACGGCATCATCACTCCGGGACGCGAGTGGACGGCTAAGCTCGACGAGGTGAAGTACGTTTACCGCGATGTCGACTTCGTGTCGTTCGCTAACCACAAGCTCACACTGAAGAACAAGTTCGCCTTCACCGACCTGAGCAACTACCAGCTCGTATGGAGCATCAGCGGACGCGGCGAGGGAGAGAGCAACTTGGCTCACGGTGCAGTGAAAGACCTGCAGTGCAAGCCGGGCGAGACATGCGTGGTAGAAATTCCGTATGACGTGAACGTGCCGGCTGACAAGGAGATTATCATCACCTTCAAGCTCAAAGTTAAAGACAAGACCGCATGGGCAAACCGCGCTCACGTGATCGCGGCACAGCAGTTCCGCCTCACACCAGACGCAGCAGCCAACTGTCCGTCGGTAGCCGACCCGACATACGTGCAGCACAACCACATCGCTCTGCCTGCCATCAGCGAGAAGGGCAAGCTGAAGGTGAAGGGCAACAGCGTTGAGGGCAAGAACTTCAGCATTAAGTTCGACACTGACGGCACCATCGCCGAGTGGACATACGATGGCAAGCAGATTGTCATGCCGTCAGCAGGTCCCGACTTCAACGGCTTCCGCCGCATCGCCAACGACAACATCTCGCTCGGCGCAACGGGCGGTGTAGCTGAGAACGAGAACAAGGAGGAGGGTGCGCTCTCCGGTCAGAAGACACTCGTAAAGGCTCCGAAGAAGCAAGGCAACAACGTGGTCGTTGAGACTGCCGTATCGAACGGCAAGGACACTCACCACATCCTGTACACCATTTACCCGAACGGCGAGGTGGACATGCGCGTAGCGTTCAACAACTCGTCGGAGGAGACACGCCGCGTGGGCATCACAATGCAGTTCGCACCGGGCTTCGAGAGCGTGCTCTACTACGCTAAGGGTCCGCGCTCCAACTATATCGACCGCCAGCGCGGTTCGCTGCTCGGCTGGTACCGCACATCGGTAGACAAGATGTTCGAGGAGCAGTCGGCTCCGCAGACCATGGGCGACCGTCAGGGCTTGCGCGAGATGACGCTGAAGAACAGTGGCAACGGTGTTGGACTGAACATGAAGGTGGAGGGTCAGCTCGCCTTCTCGCTCTCGCACTACGACGACCAGCAGTTCAACTACGACGTGTTCTACGGTGGCAAGCACCCGTACGACCTGACACGCAGCGAGCAGGTGTTCGCTCACTTCGACTTCTGGCAGCGTGGCATCGGCAACCACTCGTGCGGTGGCGACTCTTGTCTGCCGCAGTTCAAGACTCCTACCGGCGAGCACGTGGTGACAATGCGCTTCGCTCCGTACACATTCAACCCGAAGACACGCATCTTGCCTAAAATGCAGAGAATAGAAATGAACCGTTAGAAGGGCAAGAACAACAGAATTGCAATGAACTTTGACAAAAGCACATTGCAACTTGAAGCATCCGCATCGGTCGGTGCGGACGTCTGCGTCGGTCGGTGCGGATGTCTGCGTCGGTCGATGCGGATGTCTGCGTCGGTCGGTGCAGATGTCTGCGTCGGTCGGTGCGGAACGTGCTTAATCATACTATTAGTTCCAACTAACAGCAATAAAAAAGAAAAGAGCAGAACTTCGATATCGAGGTTCTGCTCTTTTCGTTGATGGGATGCAAACGGTCTACATGGTTGGGGCACTTCTAAGGGGGTGCTCTTGGAGAGGCACTTGCAAGGGGGTGCACTTGTCCCAAGTGCACCAACCAAGATGATGGTGCACTTCTACTCGGCTGATGCACTTCTTGCTCTGACAAGTGGCAAAACCGAGCTTGAGACAAGTGCCCCCTAAAAACTACTCGGTTGGTGCACTTGAGACAAGTGCACCCCCTAAAAACTATATGGTTGGTGCACTTGAGACAAGTGCACCCCCTAAAACTACTCGGTTGGTGCACTTGAGACAAGTGCACCCCCTAAAAACTACACGGTTGGTGCACTTGAGACAAGTGCACCCCCTGAAGTTGCTCTGAACAGCGAGAAGTTTACGCTGCCGTAGGCACGGTGCTCTATGAAGCCCGGCACATCAGAGAAATCGTTGTGCTTGCCATGCTCGAAGACGAGGAGTCCGCCAGGGCGCAACATTCCCTTGCTGAGGATGAGCTGCGGAATGGTAGGCAACGTGGGCAGAGCGTAAGGCGGATCGGCAAAGATGAGGTCGTACTGCTGCTTGCACGACTTGATGAAGCGGAACACATCGCCACGGATAAGGATGTTATCCTTGGTGTCGAGTTTCGTCATACACTCGCGGATGAACGCTGCATGGTCGCGATCCATCTCCACGCTGACCACCGGAGCACAACCGCGCGAAAGCAACTCGAGCGAGATGCTGCCAGTGCCGGCAAAGAGGTCGAGTGCCTGCGCACCCTCCATGTCCACGTAGCCGTTTATCACGTTGAAGATATTCTCTTTGGCGAAGTCCGTAGTAGGACGAGCCTTGAACGAGCGCGGAATATCGAAGTGGCGCCCTTTATATTTTCCTGTTATTATTCGCATGATATGATGTTGAAATGGTGTTATGGTGAGGTAATATAGGAGGGTATGGCATCCTGCCATACCCACGCTGCCTATACGGTTTAATATAAGCCACGCTGCCTATACGGTTTATACAGCCTACGCTGCCTATACGGTTTAATACAGGCCACGCTGCCTAACAATCTGAGAGTCTGTGGGTGCGTGGGTATGGCAGGATGCCATACCCTCCTACATTACACTTACATTCTTCACAAACTGTTCAAGCTTGATTTTCAGTGTTTCTGGTTCTTCTGCATTACCAGTGATGACGAGTATGTCGGTGGGGCGCATGGCAAGTTGCTGCCACACGCTCATGATGTAGAACACAGCATCCTGTGTGTCGTCGATATGAAACGAGTTGCAGAAGCGCAGACGATGCTTGCGGAACGCTATTATCTCCATATCCTTGCCGTTGAACACGCAGAACAACTTCTCCTGGAAACCGCCATACGCACGCTGGCTCAGCGCGATTAGTGTGGAGGCAAGACGAGGCTCGAAGCACACGTAGCGGAAGTTCTCGTTGAGCACGAAATGCAGGTCTTTGTTCACGGCGAATGCGAGCACCACGCCCAATGTATCGAGTGGCGATGTCTGCACCTCGTCGGCTGGCAACATGCTGAACGCGTTGCGATAGAGCAGCGTAGCACTGCCCGAGGTGTACTCGTCCTCAGGGATGAGCATCGTCGGTGTGTCGACAACCACCGTGACACGGTCGTACAGACGCGGGTTGCGCAACAAAGCGCACACGGAGAGAGCCTGTCGCAGGTTGGCTGCTATGGAGATACCAGAGTTAAGGTTGTACACCTCGCGCTCGGCAGCACCATCCGCAGAGTCGGTCTGCAACACAATCGCCGTATTGTCTATCGTGATGATAAGTTTCATATTTATACTGATATGTTTGCACAAAGTTACTGAAAAAGTTTGGGTTATGCGAAAAAAACATCATAGCTTTGCCGTTCTATAGTCAAATTTCTGTAATTTTGTAGAATTGAATAGACCAAATCGCAACGCTTATGCAACCATACAAGACTGATGTAGCAGTACTCATCCTCTTCTTCAACCGCCCCGACCACCTCAGCAAGGTGTTTGCGGAAGTGCGCAAGGCGCGTCCCTCGAAGCTGTTCCTCTATCAGGACGGACCGCGCGGTGAGCGCGATATGGCTGGCATTGAAGCCTGCCGCCGCGTAGTAGAGAACATCGACTGGGAGTGCGACGTGCAACGCCTCTATCAGGAGCGCAACTACGGCTGCGACCCTTCGGAGTACATATCGCAGAAGTGGGCGTTCTCGTTCGTCGACAAGTGCATAGTGCTTGAGGACGACGACGTGCCATCGCAGTCGTTCTTCACGTTCTGCAAGGAGATGCTCGACCGCTACGAGAACGACGAGCGCATATGGATGATTGCAGGCTTCAACCCCGAAGAGCAGCTTAAGGACTATCCCTACGACTACCTCTTCACCTCCGTATTCTCAATCTGGGGATGGGCATCGTGGCGCCGCGTCATCGACAAGTGGGAGCCAGGATATCCGTTCCTCGACGACCGCACAGCGATGCGACAACTCAGGAAGATAATGCGCCAACGTCGCTACTGCGAGGACACGCTACGCGCCTGCTACGACCATCGCGCATCGGGCAAGGAATACTACGAAACGATATTCTGGGCATCGATGGTGATGAACTCCGGACTCGCCATTATGCCCTCGCACAACCTCATCAACAACCTCGGAGCCACCGACGGCTCTACACATTACACCGGCTCGCTGCTGACCATGCCACGCCGCTTGCGCCGACTGTTCACCATGCAACGCTTCGAGCTGGAGGGCGAGCTGAAGCATCCGCCGTATGTGATAGAGGATATCGACTTCAAAGAGCAGGTGTACCGCACATACGCTTACGGACATAGATGGATAAAGTTCGGACGCTCAATAGAGGAGCTGGTGCTCAATCTGCGCTACGGCAACTTCGCACACATCGGGCGTTCAATCGTCAACCGCATACGCAAGATATTCGGCAAAGACAGCCATTGGTAAGCCTTGCGAAGCAAAAAACTTCGCCATTTCACAATAATATTAATAAACAGACGTTATACTTACGTGTTTAAACGCGGATACATAATAATAACGATGATACTATCGCTTGTCTCGGTGAAGAGCCAAGCCCAGTACGACGTATCGTTCAGCCACTACTTCGACATGGAACCCTCGTTCAATGCCGCAGCCGTGGGCAAGTCGCCGAAGCTCAACATCGCGGCTGCCTACGCCATGGAGTTGGCTGGATTTAAGCGTAACCCTAACACGATGTACGCCGGTGCCGACGCACAGTTTCTGCTCTTGAAGCAGTTTCATGGTGCAGGCATACAGTTGATGAACGACCAGATTGGTCTGTTCAGCCACAAACGCCTCGCCCTGCAATACGCCTTCAAGTTCAAGCTGTTCGGCGGTCAACTGTCGACCGGCATCTCCGCCGGACTGCTCAGCGAGACATTCGACGGCACGAAGGTGGACCTTGAGGAGTCGAACGACCCTGCCTTCTCCTCGTCAAAGATAGAGGGCAACTCGCTCGACCTCGCTGCCGGACTCTACTACTCGCACCGCAACTGGTACGTAGGCATATCGGCACAGCACCTCAACTCGCCCTGTGTACAGCTCGGCGAGACAAACGAGCTACAGGTGGACGCCACCTACTACCTCACTGGTGGCGCAACGATACGCCTGCGCAACCCGTTCCTGAGCATCCAACCATCGTTCCTCTTTCGCACCGACCTCTCGGGCTATCGTGGCGACATCACAGGTCGCTTCACCTACACCAACGAGAAGAAGATGTTCTACGCCGGACTCAGCTACGCCCCGACAATATCCACAACGGTGCTCATCGGCGGCAAGTTCCATGGCATCGTACTTGGCTACTCATACGAGATATACACCTCGGCTATCAACCCCGGCAACGGAAGCCACGAGATATTCGTAGGTTACCAGATGGATCTCAACCTGCAGAAGAAGGGCAAGAACATGCACAAGAGCGTGAGAGTGCTGTAGCCCCTCGGCTTAGAAAGGCCTAAAGAGGCTTAGATAGGCTTACCCCTCCTACCCTCACCCCTCAAAAAAGAAAACAAAAAACAACAATAGATGAAAGCAACAAAAAGCATATTACTATTAAGCATCATGGCACTCACCATGATTCTCACCGGCTGCTTCGGCAGCAAGGCAGCCTCGTCGGCAGGACGCGGTGGCGAAGTGGTGGGCGTGAGCGGACGCTCGTTCGCCGAGCCCGCACCCTACGGCATGGTGCGCGTAGGACGCGGCTACCTGCGCATGGGTCTTGAGAAGCAAGACAGCCTGTGGGGTAAGCAGACACCTGTGAAGGACATCTCCGTCGACGGTTTCTGGATGGACGAAACCGAAGTGACCAACTCCAAGTACAAGCAGTTCGTGGTATGGGTGCGCGACAGTATCATCCGCACACGACTCGCCGACCCACAGTATGGCGGCGACGAGACATACATGATCACCGAGGACAAGAACGGCGACCCCGTCACACCACACCTCAACTGGAAGAAGCAACTGCCGCGCAAACCCAACGAGGACGAGCTGCGCGCTATCGAGAGCGTGTACACACGCAACCCTATCACCGGTGAGAAGATGCTCGACTACCGTCAGATGAACTACCGTTACGAGGTGTACGACTACACGGCAGCCGCCCTGCGCCGCAACCGCCTCAATCCTGAGGAGCGCAACCTCAACACCGACATCGAGGTGAACCCAGACGAGGTGGTGATGATATCGAAGGACACCGCATACATCGACGACGAGGGACGCATCGTTCGCGAGACTATCAACCGCCCGTTGAGTGGTCCGTGGGACTTCCTCAACACATATATAGTAAATGTATATCCAGACACCACCTGCTGGGTGAACGACTTCCGAAACGCTGAGAACGAGACATATCTGCGCAACTACTTCTCCAACCCTGCCTACAACGACTATCCCGTAGTGGGCGTGACATGGGAGCAGGCAAACGCCTTCTGCGCATGGCGCACCGATTATCTGCTGAAGGGACTCGGTCCGGAGGCACGCTACGTACAACGCTACCGCCTGCCGACAGAGGCAGAATGGGAGTATGCAGCACGCGGAAAGGAAGGCACCGAATTCCCGTGGGAAGACCAAAGCGTGAAGAGCGGCGACGGATGCTTCTTCGCCAACTTCAAACCCGACCGTGGCAACTATACCAAGGACGGCAACCTCATCACATCGAAGGTGGGCATATACGGAGCTAACAGCAACGGACTCTTCGACATGGCTGGCAACGTAGCCGAATGGACAAGCACCGTGTACACCGAGGCAGGCGTAGAGGCGATGAACGACTTCAACCCTTCCCTACAGTACAACGCAGCAAAAGAAGACCCCTACCGGCTCAAGAAGAAGAGCGTACGCGGTGGTTCGTGGAAAGATCCCGAGTCGTTCATACGTTCAGCATGGCGCACATGGGAATACCAGAACCAGCCACGCTGCTACATCGGCTTCCGCTGTGTACGCAGCTTAGCAAACACATCAAGTGCTAAAGCAAAAGGAAAAAAGAAGTAAGTTGAAGATGGTGAGAAGTTGAGGTGGTGAGATATCTACACAACACTCACAAACCTATATATTCTCACAATAAAAATAAAGAAATATGACAATTTACAGCAAATTCAACATAGTCTACCACTTGCAGAAGTGGATGGACAGTGTCCCCGGACAGACATTCCTCAACTACGCATATAGCTGGGGTGCTTCAGTCGTAATCCTTGGTACGCTCTTCAAGCTCACCCACCTGCCGGGTGCCAACATCATGCTTTTCGCAGGTATGGGCACCGAGGTATTCGTGTTCTTCATCTCAGCCTTCGACCGTCCGTTCGACAAGACGCAGGAAGGCAGAGACCTCCCTACGCACATCGACGAAGAGGAGATAGACCGCGAGGAGGCTGAAGCAGAGGCTGCATACAACGCCGGCGTGCAAGTTGCAGGCGGCGGTTCTGTAGTCGGTGGTGCTGGCGTAAGTGGCGGTGGCACTATTATAATAGGTGGCGGCACTGCAAACACAGCTAATGTTAGCGCAGCACCGGCTTCTGAAGGCGCAACACAGACTACAGTAGGTGGCACACAGACTATAGTAGGCGGCACACAGACCGTTGTATCGCCCGAAGCTGCACAGACAGCCGCTGCAGCAGCCGAGCTGGCAGCCAACCACGAGGTGGCTATGCAGCTTGCTGACGCACAGGCAAACTATCTCGACGAGCTCAAGCGCCTCACCGAGACCCTGCAGAAGGTGTCCGACCAGAGCGCACGACTCACACGCGACAGCGAGGAGATGGAGAACCTCAACCGCACACTCACCGGCATCTGCAAGATATACGAGATGCAGCTTAAGGGCGCAAGCCAACAGATTGGCACTATTGACCAGATCAACGAGCAGAGCAAGCGCATGGCTGAGCAGATTGAGCAGCTCAACGGCATCTATGCTCGCATGATTGAGGCGATGACTGTCAACATGAACTTAAAAGTAAAAGAGTAAAAAAGTAAAAGAGTAAAAAGCTTAGGCTTAGTTTCAATCAAAGGCTTAAGAAGGCTTAGTAAGGCTTAAAAGAGTAAAAACCCTAAGAATGGCAATAAAGAAAAAACATATCTCCCCCCGCCAGAAGATGATCAACCTCATGTATGTGGTGCTGATGGCGATGCTTGCCCTGAACATTTCCTCGGAAGTGCTCAACGGCTTCTCTATCGTGGAGGAGAGTCTGAACCGTACCACTGCCAACTCTTCAAAGGAGAACGAGGTGCTCTACAACAACTTCGCCGAACAGATGAATAAGAACCCACAGAAGGTGAAGGAGTGGTTCGAAAAGGCTACGGCTGTGAAGCGCATGAGCGACTCGCTCTACAACTTCGCACAGGCACTGAAAGTGCAGATTGTGCGCGAGGCTGACGGCAAGGACGGTAATATCTATGACATAAAGAGCAAGGACAACCTCGAAGCAGCAAGTCATGTGATGCTCGCACCGGGCACCGGACAGGGCAAGAAGCTCTACGATGCCATCAACACGTTCCGCGAGCGTATCCTCAAGATGGTTACCGACCCACATCAGCGCGAGATAATAGAAAGCAACCTCACCACAAAGGTGCCGAAGAACGCAAATACGCTCGGCAAGAACTGGCAGGAGTATATGTTCGAGGACATGCCCGTAGCAGGTGCCGTAACACTACTCTCGAAGCTGCAGAGCGACGTGCGCTACGCTGAAGGCGAAGTGTTGCACACGCTCGTGGCGAACATCGACATGAAGGACATCCGTGTGAACAAGCTCTCGGCGTTCGTCATACCCGAGTCGAAGACCATCATCAGCGGTGACCAGTTCTCGGCGCAGATCGTAATGGCGGCTGTCGACACCACACAGCAGCCAGAGATATACGTAGGCGGACAGCGCATCAACAACGGACTCTACCGCTTCACGGCAGGTGCAGTCGGCGAGCATCAGTTCGGCGGATACATCACAATGCGCGACGGAGCAGGCAACGTGATACGCCGCGACTTCACACAGAAATACACCGTCGTAGCACCGAGCGCAACCGTGTCGGCTGACCTTATGAACGTGCTCTACGCCGGCTACGACAACCCGATAAGCGTCAGTATACCGGGCGTACCGCTCAACGCCGTATCGGCATCAATGTCAGGCGGTTCATTCCGTTCTATCGGCATGGGTAAGTACATAGCGCGTCCGTCGGCAGTGGGCAGCGACGTAACTATCTCCGTCGCATCCAACGCCAACGGCAAGTCGCGCCAAATGGGCAAGTTCACATTCCATGTACGCAAGCTCCCCGACCCGGCAGCATACATGCAGATCGGCACCGACCGCTTCCGTGGTGGCGGACTCGCCAAGGCTTCTATCATGAGCGCTCCGGGCATCAAGGCAGCCATCGACGACGGCATCCTCGACATACAGTTCAAGGTTGTAAGCTTCGAGACCGTGTTCTTCGACAACATGGGTAACGCTGTGCCGATGGCATCGGCAGGCAGCAACTTCTCGGAGCGTCAGCGCGACACCTTCCGCAAACTCTCAAGAGGCAAGCGCTTCTACATCTCGCGCATCACAGCGGTAGGCCCCGACGGCATCACACGCAAGTTGAACGGATCAATGGAGGTTATAGTGAAATAAAAAAAACAAAACAATGAATAAATTCTTAGCAATACTCCTCGCCGCCCTCTTCTGTGCCGATATAGCTTCGGCACAGCCTGCGGCACGTCGCCGCGAGCAGGCTCAGCAGCAACAGCAGAAAGACCAGGGATTGAGCGTGCGCGCCCAGATATCGTTCCCTACGCAGAAAGCGATGGACGAGGACGTGACATGGCGACGCGACATATACCGCGAGATAGACCTCACGGAGGATGCCAACGCCGGACTCTACTATCCGGTGGAGCCGGTAGGTTCGCAGATGAACCTCTTCACGTATATCTTCAAGCTCGTAATGAAGCGTTCCATCACCGCCTACGAGTACCGCTTGGACGGCAATGAGGTGTTCGACGACGCAGCAAAGGTGAACCTTAAATCGCTGCTCGACAACTATCACATCTTCTACGAGCGCACCGACCGTGGCATACGCATCGACGATAGCGACATACCATCACGCGAAGTGACGGCTTACTACGTGAAGGAGGCGACCTACTACGACGACCGCAACTCGGCGTTCCACACCAAGGTGCTCGCCCTCTGCCCAATCCTCAAGCGCGAAGACGACTTCGGCGACGCTGCCACAAGCTATCCGCTCTTCTGGGTGAAGTACGACGACCTTGCACCGTTCCTCACGAAGCAGACCATTATGACAAGCAACCTCAACAACGCTGCCACAATGTCGATGGACGACTATTTCACGAAGAACATGTACAAGGGTAAGATATACAAGACCACAAATATGCTCGGCAAGACGCTCGCACAGTACTGCCCCACCGACTCGGCTATGAAGAAAGAGCAGAAGCGCATCGAGAAGGAACTTACCGACTTCGAGCAGCACGTGTGGGGTGCGGGCGAACCGAAGGACTCGCTCGACAGCATCGCCGCTGTGGACAAGAAGGCAGCTAAGGCTATCAGAAAGAAGAACCGTCGTGCAAGTGCTGCAGCCTCAACACGAACAAAGACAAAAACCGCAAAGGTGAAGAGATCGCGCTCCAATAGCGGTGCGTCAAAGCCAGCGGGTGGTACAGCACGTGTCAGCGTACGCAGACAGCGACACTAATTTGTAGGAGGATGTGTCAAGCAAACGTAAATTGAATATTAACCAAAAACAAACAGGTATGAAAAAGATCTTTACATCAGCAGCCATCGCACTTGCGATGCTTTTCACGGCAAACACAGCAAATGCTGGTATCAACTTCGGTGTTAAGGGCGGTCTGAACGTAACAAGCATGAGCATCAGCTCAAAGGTGCTCGACTCCAACAACCGTGCAGGCTTCTTCATCGGTCCGACTGTGAAGTTCACACTTCCGCTCGTAGGTCTTGGCATCGACGCTTCGGCTCTCTACGACCAGCGTGAGGCAGAACTCGCGGTAGATGTTGACGAAAACCAGTACGTACTGCCCACAAAGCAGACTCTGAAGACACAGGCTATCAACATTCCTATCAACGTGCGCTATAGCATCGGCTTGGGCAGTGTTGCCAACGTGCTCTTCTTCGCAGGTCCGCAGTTCGGCTTCCACGTAGGCAATAAGAACAAGGATCTTGGTGCAGGCAGCGAGTGGAAGCTCAAGAGTTCGCAGTTCAGCGTGAACGTTGGTGCTGGTTTCACCGTTCTGAAGCACCTCCAGCTCACAGCCAACTACAACATCGCTTGCGGAAAGACGGGCGATGTAACATTAAGCAAAACAGCAAGTAACGTATTGGGAGCTCCGTTCGAGAAGAGCGGTCGTACCAATGCTTGGCAGATAGCCCTTGCATACTACTTCTAATGCACTACGTAGACGTAATACTCCCTCTACCTTTAGAAGGAACATTCACATACTCCGTACCTGAGCCTATGGTGGCTCAGGTACGGATGGGTGTGCGTGTACTTGTGCCCTTAGGCAGGTCGAAGACATACACGGCGATGGCGGTGCGGTTGCACAGCGAGAAGCCGGAGTTCGAGACACGCCCCATCATCCAAGTCATAGACGCAGAGCCTGTGCTCATCGAGCAGCAGCTACGCCTATGGCAGTGGATTTCTACCTACTACATGTCGCCCATTGGCGACGTATTCAAAGCCGCGCTTCCTGCCGGATTGAAAGCCGAAGAGAATTATCGCCCGAAGACGGTGCGCTGCGTCACACTGCCCGCCAACCTACGTTCGGAGCAATCGCTCCATATGGCGCTCACCATCCTGAAGCGTGCACTGAAACAACATCAGACATTCAGCACCTACCTCCAGCTGTCGCATTGGAGCGAGATCGACGGCGAGACACCGCCTGCGCATATCGCTGAGATAGCCTGCGACGAACTGCAGAACGCTGCCAACGCATCAGATGCGGTGCTGCGCCAGCTCATACAGCGCAACTTCCTCGAACTTTACCATCGCGAAGTGGGTCGTCTGAACACCTCCGGCGAGTATCATCCCGAACGCATACAACCCCTCAGCCCTGCGCAACAGGCGGCAGAGGACAGCATACAGAAACAATTCAACGAGAAGAACGTAGTGTTGCTGCACGGCGTAACGTCGAGCGGCAAGACCGAGATATACATCCACCTTATAAAGAAAGCCATCGACGAAGGCAAGCAGGTGCTCTACCTACTGCCCGAGATAGCACTGACGGTGCAGATGACGCGCCGCCTACAGAACGTGTTCGGCTCACGCTTGGGCATATACCACTCTAAATATAGCGATGCCGAGCGCGTAGAGATATGGAAGAAACAGCTCTCCAGCGAACCCTACGACGTGATCCTCGGCGCACGCTCCGCTGTCTTCCTGCCCTTCACGCGCCTCGGACTCGTCATCGTCGATGAGGAGCACGAGACATCGTTCAAGCAGCAAGACCCTGCTCCACGCTATCACGCACGCTCTACAGCCATCATGCTCGCAAGGATGTACGAAGGGGCGAAGGTGCTGTTAGGCACGGCTACGCCCTCCATGGAGAGCTACCACAACGCTTGCACAGGCAAGTACGGCTACGTGCAGCTCACCACACGCTACAAGGACGTGGCGATGCCCGAGATACGCGTTGTAGATACCAAAGACCTGTACCACCGCAAGATGATGCGTGGGGCGTTCTCGCCCGACTTGCTTGAGGCGATGCGCACGGCTTTGCGCAACAAGAAGCAGGTGCTGCTGTTCCAGAACCGCCGCGGCTTCGCGCCTATGGTTGAGTGCAAGGTATGCGGATGGGTACCCAAGTGCAAGAACTGCGACGTGTCGCTCACCTATCACCGCTCGATGAACCTTCTCACCTGCCACTACTGCGGCTACACCTACCCCGTGCCGAAGCAGTGCCCCAACTGCGAGAGCACCGAACTGCTCGGTCGCGGTTACGGCACGGAGAAGATTGAGGACCGCGTGCGCGAGTTGTTCCCCGAAGCGCGCATCGCCCGCATGGACCTCGACACCACGCGCTCGGCAGGTGCCTACGGACGCATCATCGACGACTTCTCCTGCGGCAGAACCGACATACTCATCGGCACGCAGATGATAACCAAGGGACTCGACTTCTCGGGCGTCACGGTCGTAGGCATACTCAACGCCGACACCATGCTCAACTATCCCGACTTCCGTGCCTACGAGCAGGCGTTCCAGATGCTCTCGCAGGTGAGTGGCAGAGCGGGCAGGCGCGACGAGCGCGGACTCGTCATACTGCAGACCAAGAGTGCCGACCTGCCAGTGATACAGCAGGTCGTTGCGGGCGACTTCCAGACGTTCGCCCGCGACTTGCTTGAGGAGCGCAGCATGTTCCGCTATCCGCCGTTCTACCACCTCGTCTACGTCTACCTACGCCACCGCAACGAGCAGCTCGTAGACAGTGCCGCCATCGAGATGGCTTCGCGTCTCAGACAGGCATTCGCCGACCGCGTGTTAGGTCCCGACAAACCGGCTGTAGCACGTGTGAAGACCGAGTCTATACGCAAGATTGTGATAAAGCTCGAGCAGGGCATCAACCTGCCGCTCGCACGCCAGTGCATGGCGGAAGCACGCACCCAACTGCTGCAAGACAAACGCTACGCAGCCATGACCGTATTTTTCGATGTCGACCCAAGCTGACGATAGAAAAGAGTTTATATAAGAGAGAGGCAAAATTCCCTCACCTACAATTAGGTTTTTACTATATATGCGCCTGTGGATACAATGCATTCAGGGAACTTTTTAAATAAGCCTTTCTCTTATGGATAAGACACTACTTGTAGATTTCTTTAAAAGAACTTATTTCAATAATATTACAGAACTCTATTTCCTCTTTTCCTGGGTGATATAATTAATACTCAACAGGCCACGACTTTAACGAGACACTAATAATTTATTATTACTGTCCTGTAAAACATACCATTAGAGCTAAACTACAACCAACGATTGTTCCCATGGCATAGGAACAACATCCATTGCGTGCCAACAAACAAATATTTTTGTCTACTACCATAAATAATCTCTTTGAAGATGTCATGGTAATTTGGATTTCATTTCATTATTTTTAAGTATTGCGCTAACAATCATTTCATTATAACTTTGCAAGCACTAAAAGTTATTAACTCCTCAACCTATGAAGTGTTCTCTGTCTACAAATTTAATAGATCATGTTTTTATTCTAATCTGAATAACATACTAAAAAAGTGTTATGGAGGACAAAATGGGAAGAGCAAATAAAAACATAATTTAACAACAAGTATGAAACCAATGAGAATGATCACCATGTTTTTCATTATTGCCTGTATAATAACAGCCTGTAGCAATGATGACAACCCTAACGTAGAGATGACTAACGGCGTAACTCTTTCTGTTGTTGGCAATGCCTCCATGGCAGAGGATGACACAGAGGGTATCAACATTCATGTACTGATGGCATTTGCACCCAATAAGGATGAAACTATCGAAATCGTCATGACAGGCAATGAAAGTAATATTGTGCGTATAGACCACAACACACTACACTTCAAAGCTGGACAAAAAGAAACTATAGTGAAAATACAATCCAATGCAAAGCATATGCTCTCAACTCCAAAGACAATAAGCATAAAAGTTGGAAAAACTTCTAATCCTCATATAAAAGCGGCAGATGAAGGAGTAAAAATTACCATTACACCTGATTCTGACATGCCAGTATTAACATCAAAGCAGCTACAACTTATTGAAGGATATAAGCAAAAGTATGGCTTCGATATCACCGCCATGCTTGGTAAAGTGCCCGTTGAGGCAACAGTCTCATTCAATACAGCGGACAAAGAGAGTTTCTTTAAAGGCGAATCACAGGCAACATTCAAAGGGTTCAGTATTATTACTCTTAGCGAGAAAGCCACAGAAGAGACTCCGGTATTAAAGATGATTGAAAACCCGATGGGACTAACCTCATTTTTCTATGACATTCTAAAACGTAAAACAGTAGAGGACAATGAGTTCTTTCTCCAGCAACCATACGGTAATGCCATTGTTCAAGCCATTGCATATGACGCGTCTAAGGAGCAATTCAGCATGACACTTGACGACATCAAGCTTGTTCCATCCTCTGGTGAGATTGAATTTATCGTCCAACGTTCTAATGCTTATGATGAAATGATTTATGCGTTGCCTTTTGTCTATTATTTCTCAGCTTGGGAAAGGGTGAAAAAACTACGTGATGAAGGTACGATAATCTACGTAAAAGAAAACGGAAAAACTGTAGGCTACCAAATAACTGATGAGTTTCTCATGGCAGGCGGTTCAATAGATCCTCAACGCTGGCTTGCCGTCAGTGATGTCAGTCGCGACACATTCAAAAACTCACCTTCGGACTGGATAGAACCTAAGGGGTCTTTTGACTTTACCAATGGAACTATGTCATTTGTCTTCCCTTGGGACTTCGATGCAGCAAATGGTTACGAACAGATACGAGTCACTTACACCTTACAGAACAGAAGTTTATAAGCATATTTGTATTGATTATTATATCTCAGTCCCCCGATTTAACAACATATTTTGTGTACAATGATTTTATTATATAACTATAAAAACAACAAATAATGAAAAGAAAACAACTACTCCTTCTACTGTTCAGCTGGCTAATGACACCACTTGGTATAAGAGCTGCAGGACCAGTACAATTCTTTTGTATAGAACTTCATAATGGGTCAAAGGCTGAATTCGCGCTTTCAACCCAACCCTTGATTTCTTTTTCGAATGGAAGTATGACAGTTACTACCACTGAAAAAACAATTACAGCGGATCTGTCAGATGTAATCAGCTATACTTTCAGTGAGGAAAGCATTAGTACAAGCATATCCACGCCAACCATGAAGCATGTAGAAAAACCACAAATAAATTACTCTACAGGACATATTCGCCTAAGCGGACTCAAAGAAAAAGCTACTGTAAGTATCGTGGATCTAAAAGGTCAACAAATATTTAAAGGTCAGTCGTCTCCAGACGGCATGATGGATATTGATACATCACTCTACGCTAAAGGTATCTACATCATCTGCACACCAAACGGAAACATCAAAGTAGCAGTAGAAAAATAACAACTTAAATAAAACCAATCAATAATAATTTTAAAATAAATAGAAATGAAAAAATACTTATTCTCTGTCCTTTTCTCTTTCACATTCGTACCACTCTCTGCACAGACCTACAATATGAAGATAGTCAAAAAAAGTGGTGATATCGTACAAATTCTTGCTGATGATATTGAAAGAATATCTTTTGAAGAAAGTGTTTCTCCACAGCCTTCCCCACAGTATGTCACCCTCTTTGGTGTGAAGTGGGCAACAGGAAACCTCCAATACGACAAAGGAACATGGAAAATTGCAGACCATCAATGGAGTTACTTCAAACCACGCTACGGTCTCCATAGAGATGCTACGGAAGCCTATAAGTTTGAAATAGAACAGGCTGATGACCAAATAGACCATTTCAACTTTGGAGTTTGTGGTAGCAATGCACTCACCTATTCGAAAGATGTGTATGGCAACACAACAAAAACCGATATTGCCGGAAAGATGTATACAGATGATAAATTCATTAATGAAACCACAGATTTTGAACAGGCCACCTTTGGTGATATCGCTTATTGGGCTACTAAGGGAATGTTTCGTCTACCACGTTATACAGAAATCATTGACCTAACACAGAAAGGTAAATGGCAGTTCGGATATGTAACTGTCGATGAAAACAAACAAATCTATGGGTATTTAGTAACTGAACCTGGAGAAGGAGATATTGCAATGACCATTCGATTTCCTAAAGAACTAACTAAAGACGACATATCAACAGGACTTTTCCTACCTTGTGCAGGGTCACGATATGACGACACAAAAGCCGTAAAATATGCAGGATATGGTGGTTATTATACATCATCCATTCTGTTTGAAGATTCAAAAGACCACGCACGCTGTCTTAGCTTTGACAATGATGGCGTATACGATAGTAACGGAGAGAACTGTCGTTATGGAAGTTCAATTCGCCCTGTAGTTGTAGAATAAGTTTCCTTACAACTACCAAAAGGCAGGAATCCTATTTTAGATTCCTGCCTTTAATAGTTTCCTTAAATACGAATGCATTAGTAGGATGTCGTCATATCCTCGGGCACACAGATATAAAAATCAGCAATACCCTTATACTCATCTTCCAAGCGTAAAATATTCTCTTGTCTGACTGCTCTTACTACCATATAAGTTGTTTCTGGCTTGTATTGTAACAAATAAGGAATTATTCCCTCATGATTGTCTGTATGAAAGTTACCATTGAAATGAATAAATTTTTCTTGTAGATTCTTTGCTATTCGCCACGCCATTGTGGCATCTTTAATCGCCTGTGCCTCAGCAATCTGGCGTGGGTTCACATTCTTATTCTTCCCCATTAACCCCATAAGTACAAATCCTTGTTCCACATTCTCATTTGTCTGAAAGTGTATAGGGAGTGGTGCCATATATGCTTTAGCCTCTATTGAGAACGAATCAAGATAGCTCAAACCGTGTTCCTTTACAGCCGTAGCATAGCGACGAGGTATATTCGTAGCCACAATAGGAATGTTATGATCACGTGCATACGATATTAAAGATGCATAATCCGTGCTATAATTAGGCCAAAGGCGCATTTCTTCCTCAAAACGGTCACCTGTTATCTGTCCATGAAGATACTCATCTAAGACAAGCTGGTTGTCACTTTCAAACATCTCCATACCCACTTTCAGTTTCTTCCCATGAATCTTGTAGAGACTATCTAACAACTTCAGCTCCAGCCAATGTGTTATTACACAGTTATGGATCTCGCCTATAAAGACCACATCAACCTTAGCAATTGTCTTCACCAATTGGTCGTAATCAACAACTCTCCCCTTACCATCATACAAACGATAGGCTTCAGGCTGTGTCTGCGAGGTTCCTGGCACTACTATAAAAATACAGAGAAAACCCCAAAGTAAACGTAATTTATTTATCATCTTCATTTCATTTGCGTTTTATATACTACATATCTTTTATCCCAAACGATCATCTCGTTTATCATCTTTTGTAATTTCTTAGGCGTAATATCGTTCAGACATTCAGCATAATGGTCGAAATCATACAGCGACTCTCCATTCTTAACAAGTGTCATTAATGCCGTTTTCCATTCGGAAGGAGCCTTATCATGAAGATTTTTATCCTTTGTGACAAGGAATGAACGCTTCATCTTGCCGAGTTCGGACGTACTGATGGGCGATGCCTTGAGCTGCTTTATTATGTCCTTCAACAATCTCTCAACCCACTGCTGATTATCATCCTTCATCGAAACAGTAATCTGAAAATGATATTTCTGCTGCGGAATACCATCATAATAGAGGTCTACGTAAGGCGAATAAACAAGATTTTCTCTTTCACGTAACACTTTCAACACACGATCTTGCAGTACGTCGCGGATAAGCTTCATACATAGAGAGTTTTGAAGCGATGGCGTATAGTTGCCTGCAAAGATATAATTAACCAGTGTCTGACGATCATTTCCACCTTCAAAACCTTTCTTAACAACTTCTTTTCCTATGCGGAAAGGAGCGTTATCCAGTGGTAATTGTAAAGGCTGCACAGCAATCTGAGAAAACGTAGCGACAGCTTTTTGCAAGACATCTTCCATTGAGAAGTTACCTGTCAGAATTATTGTGAGGCGTGAAGGGTCGGCAAATAAGTTCTTATAATAGGTTGTCAACGTATCAATATCCAATGAATCTAACACAGACGCAGTAAGATACCTTCTACTATTATCTAACGAATTACCGACCAACGAATCTATCGTACCTGCCATCAAACGGTCTACATCATGTGCAAGCATCTTATCAAGGATTGTTTCCTTACCTAAGTTTGCAATCTCCGCAGTCACAGTCTCCTTAAATTCCTTACGATTTATTCCAGGAAAACACATCTTTTGATACACTAAATTAAACAATTCAGTACTTTTGTTTGCTGGGGCAGAAGCCATGAGTTGGTGCCAGAAATTATCGATACCCACGGTCATAGAAATCTTTTCTTGTGTCATAACAGACAATAATGTGTCATTTTGAATTTTATATAGTCCACCCATATCTACATAGCTGACAGCATCGTGCAATTTCAACTGCATTGGAAGCGATAGATCAGCTGTACCTCCCCTGCCTATTGCCACTAACGAGATAGTAGAATCTTCGTCTATCGTTGGACGAAAAATAATCCTCAATCCATTCTTCAATACGATTTCCTCTGCTCCTATGTCAGTCCATTTATGATAGTTTTCAATACTATCTGGCATAAAAACTGCAGATTGGGTTAAGCATAAAGGAATTATAACATGAGGTTCATTAAGCTTCTCCTTCCTACTAAAGACATAGGGAGTACAAGAATGTTTATCACCTATATTCCATGCGGAATCTGCTTTTTCTGCAGTGAGACGATTCGCCCCTAAACTACCATTGACATCAGTATAGGCATACAATCTGTTCCGACTCAACTGATCAAGTAGCCTCTTCATTAACTGTTGAAGCTGCGCACTGGTTGTATTCACAACTTGCTGTCGCACCCACTCCACCTCGTCGGGGTTCCAAAGTATACGGTCGCCAGCAGTGATATAATCCACGAAATCATCACATATATTTTCTGAAAGACGTTGAGTGGTATCAGGTAAGAGATTATCTAAGCGTGCACCAATAAGTTGTTGCAGTTCATCATGCTGTACTCCAAAGCGCAACAAACGATGACACTCGGATGACACCGCACTTAACTGATGTTCTAAATCGGCAGTGGATGCACCTCGAAATGATAAAACGAAATGATCCTTATCAGCTAAGTACCAGTCATCTGACACATTACATCCTATACTATCTGCTGCTAAACGCTCCGACAGACAATGTACAAGCATACACCTACGTTGTTTCTCAACTGCATCTTGTAATGTCTGTCTCACACAAGTATTATGCGGAATGATAAGTTCCAATTTGTCTTCATACTGAACGCTATCTGCAATCTCCATCCAACTGGCTCCACCAGTGTAATACATAGGGAACTTAGTCAATGGTTTCTCCACATCACCTGAGGGTATTATACCTAATGTCTGAGATAGTTTTTCCACCACTTCCGTAACATTAACCGGTCCAACAATAAGCACAGTGGCATGTGATGGAACATACCATTGTTTATAGAAAGTCTTCAGGTGGTTACTATCAATGCTATTTATCTCCTGCTCGGTAGCAAGCGGAAGACGTTCAGCATAACGGTTATGTCCCATCTTGAGACTGTAGAAATCATCATTCTGCTGATACCCACGCAATTCTTCTACAATGACACTACGTTCTTTCTTTACCCGTTCATTATCAAAATCAATACCACAAAGCCAATCGCGAAGGACCAGAAATGTTGTATCAAGTATGTCTTTATTATCTGAATAATAAGGTAACGAAAGACAATATATAGTGCGGTCGAACCCAGTAAAGGCATTAATATCACGTCCGAACTTCATACCTTGACCTTCAAAATAGTCGACAAGAGCACGTTTAGGAAAGTGCTTTGTACCGATAAAGGCACAGTGTTCCAGAAAATGTGCACAACCTCGCTGATTGTTTTCCTCTTGTAATGAACCGACACTCATAATCATTCTCACCTCAACGCTATGCCGTGGTAAAGCATTAGGCTGTATGATATAACGCAATCCATTACTCAATCTTCCCTCAACAGAGCCTTTCGGTAAAGAAATAGTACTACACCCACTTCGTGAGGACTGTGCTGAAGTATGTCCGGAAGACAGTAAACCAAATATGAAAGCTAACAAAATGGTGTATCGAAAAAATCTTTTCTTCATCTTATCTATATTATTATGGAAATAAAGCATAAATAACATACGCTTGTTCATCGTTTCTCGTACTATTATACATTAATTGGAAGACCATCCTGGATTCTGTTCTACCTTATTGAATCGATATTCGGACACAGGAATAGGGAATGTCCAACGATAATCATCTGGCGACACACTGCCGACAATACCGTTTCCCCATTGAGATTGCCGTTTAAGATCTACAGAATGAGTACGTTTAAGATCGAAGAAATTAACCCCTTCACCTATAAATTCTCGTTGTTTATCAACCATAATTAGGTCTAAAAGGGCTTTATTCGAAATCCCCGATGGGGCTTCTGCTACACCTATACAATGCCAATAATGATTGATTAAGGTGCGTGCTGCCTCCGTATCTCCTCTCCTACAATAGGCTTCAGAGACAATATAATAAGCTCCGGCATATCGCATTATATTGATATAAGCCGTTGGCTGGTTTAGCTTATTACATCGATTGTACTTTCCTAAAAGTTCCCTAACAGAACCGTTCATCAAAAAAGGATAGACAAATGAATCCTTCCGCACATCAGACGAGCAGAAAGACAGCTGCGGATTAATCATGAAATAATCACCTTCTTGTACACTATATTGAATACTTGCATAATAAGTTGAGGTAATATTAAAAGCAAATATACGCCCTGAATAGCTATTTGTAGCCCACAAACTATTAATGCCTTCCACTGTAAAATAAGCGTCATTACTTTTTGCCAAAATCTTAGCCCCAGCATCAATGGCACCTTGATAATCACCAGAATAGAGTGCTAAATCAGCTAAAAGATACTGCACAGCATCCTGTGAACACCATCCATTACGAGAAGAAGTGTTATTTACTTGCGCAGCATCGGTAAGCCACTCTTTAATCTTTACTACACACTCACGTATTGAAGAACGCTGCTTACTCTCTATTCCAAGTTGGCTTTTCAGGATAACCCCTGGTGCATCAGGATTCACATCATATGCTGGAGCAAAGATCCTTAACAGTTGGAGATAACACAATGCTTTTAAGGTCTTTGCTTCAGAAGTGATTGCAAGTTTCTCCTTCTCTTCGTTTGTCGTCTCAGTCTTCACACTATTCATACGTTCAAGAAGTCCATCACATTGGGCAATAACATTATAATAATCTATCCAAAGAGTTGGAGCAAGTTTACTGATTTCCTTATCGTTCCAGTTATAAAGATTCAAAACACTAACATCCTTTATGGAAAGAGATGTCGGAACGAAGTCGTTTCCCAACAAGGAGAATTCATACTCATAGTGAGGAAAAGACGAATAAGCTGATGCTAACAGAGATCGTGCATTTGTAACATTTGTGATTGCATCAGGATCCGAAAATTGATCTTGTGGCGGAATATTCAGGCTACAAGCGTATAATGATGCCAGACATAAGCCAACTGAAATGCTTTTTATTTTTAATATACTTTGTTTCATATAGCGTTGTCAATGCGTTTCAGAGTAAAACTCTCTATTTCGCAACGTATTATCAGAATGTTAAATTGAGATTAAATGTGAATACTGGTGACATTGTACCTGCAAGTGTACCACTTTCTGGATCTGATTCCTTGTACCTTGTCCATGTAAAAAGGTTAGAACCTTGTAATCCAAAATTTGCATATTTCACGAATGGAATTATCTTATGAAGCCAATCAGACGGAATCCTATAGCGTAGCGATATACTTGATAGCCTTATATAATCACTGCTGCCCACAGTCCGTGTATTAGGATAGAGTGCGAGATTCTCTTCTGCAATGCTTTGCGTATAAAATGGAGTCCAGTATGTCTTATTTTCATCTCCTCGTTTAAACCACATCTTCCGTGTCTGTCCAAGCACAGCATTATATATGGCATTATCGCTATTGCGCACATACTTATACGAAAAGCGTTGTTTTCCACCATATACATAATAAAATGATACATCCATATCGAACTGTTTATAAGAGAAACTGGCATAGAGACTGCCAGAATAAGGTGGTGTCTGATGGCCTAAAGCAACGAAGTCGCTTCGCACCAACTGCTCCGTCCCTTGCTTCTCAACACCCTCAGGAGTAAGAAACACGGGATAACCGGTAAGCGGATTGATACCTAACGAGTGTAAACCATATATCATATCATATGCCTTTCCTACCTCATAATCTGGCACTATAGATTGTTCGTCAAGATAAAGTTTATCTGTCCAATAGAGGCTTACTACCTTATTCTCATTATAGGCAATATTTCCTCCTACTGACAATCGACAGTCAAATCCGTCTAAAATCTTAGCATTCATCCCCAATTCTATACCCCTGTTCTGCAACACACCTATATTGCGCTTAAGAGAAGAGAAACCTGAACTTGTAGCAATAGGTACATCCAAGAGTGCTTGATCTGTGCGACGGTTATACCAGTTGATATTGAACGTAATGCGTTTTATAAATTCTAAGGTCACACCAAAATCCATGGACTTATTCTGCTCCGCCTTCAAATTCTTGTTATAAAGCGACAATAACGACAATATACGACTATCTTCATACGATTGCTCACCAAACATGAAAGTCCCGACTGTATTAGACACCGTCACACCATTGAGATTTGCAGTGACACCATATGATGCCTTAAAGTTTAGACTTGATAAAATCTTATTACTTTTAAGCCAAGAATAATTTGTCGGTGTCCAACCCAAACCTACTGCCCAAGCCGAATTCCAACGCTTGTCTGATGGGAGTATTGACGAAGCATCAGCCTTATAGGTGAAGTAAGCATCATAAATGGTATTATAAGTATAGCCTGCCACGACACCTATACCCATCTGTGCATTTTTGTCACGAGGATTTCTTACAGATGGCTGACGTAACCCATGCAATGAATTATTAATTGCAGAAGGAGCATCCACATTACCTACTCCATATCCGGTGATGCCTACAGCATCATAGTTATAAAGGTAATAATCGAAGTTTGCACCCAGTGTTATATCATGAGCATCAGCAAACACATGGCTGTAAGTAGCCCGAACATTACTCGACAGATTGACTGTTGCGCCCTTAGTCCGACTATAGATTCCCCTTGCATTGACAGGAACGCCACTATTTTGTTCTTGATAAGACGATGCAGGAGTAAAACTGTGGCTGTCATCTTGAAGGTAATCTAAACCCGCAACATATGCTAATGTCAAGTCTTTCCATGGGGTTAACGTTAAGTTTATATCCACTCCGGCATTCTTATCAGAAGTATCGCTCTGATACTGTTGAGTGAGATCTCTATACGTTCTGTTAGGATACGAATAGAGTTCGCCTGTCTTTTGTTCATAAGGATTGAGATTATAAACCAACGAAGTAGGATCATACGATGAGCCATTAGGCGAATTGCTCTTAGCATATCCACCTAACACACCAATCATTAGATAACCCATCTTACCCAACTGTTGGTCTACTCCCATTCTGACACTGAAGCGTTGTTTGTTGTTTCCTTCTATTCTTCCACCCTGATATGTATAGTTTCCTGACAGATAATAAGTTGTATTTCCGTTTCCTCCCTTTATACTCATATTGTGCTTTTGATAGAAGTTGTTATGAATAAGTTCCTTAAACCAATCTGTATGAATACCCTTTAATGCAGACAATCGCATTTCTCCCTCTGCAATCAACTGTTCTTTATTCGGGTCGGAGGCATGATAACGTTCGTAATAATCCCTACTGAAACGATAGCCTGGTGCAGCTGGATTTTGCAACAGACGCTCCAATTCCAATTTCTCCTCCGTATCCATAAGCCGTACACCACGTCTTCCACGCATCGTCAAGCCAAGATCCATACCATATGTGAGTATCATCTTTCCCTTATAACCACGCTGTGAACTTATCTCTAATACACCGTTGGCTGCTTTTATACCATACAGAGCACCAGCAGTGGCATTTTTCAAGACCTTTATGCTTGCTATATCCTGCGGATTTAGATTATAGAATGACTCTGCCGAGATTATCTTTCCGTCAAGTACATAGAGAGGCTCATTACTCGTATTGCCACGTCTAAACGACGAGTTTCCTCGTATTCTGACCTGCGGTTTACTACCCAGATCTCCAGTATTTATAACGTTCAATCCAGGTATCATACCTTGTAAAGCCAGTCCCATGTCAATCATTGGCTTTTCACTGAGACGTTTCATATCTACCGACTCTACAATTCCTACCTTTGAACGAAGGTCGATGGCATTGATATTACTCTTTGCCTTTACTACGACTTCACCCAAGTTATTCTCTGCCGTCTGCATTCTTACGTCTATTCGCTCACGACCATCATATTTCAATTTCTTTTGAGAAAATCCTACATAGGTAAAGGAAATGACTGAGGCTTTACCAAAATCACCATTTAATTGGTATCGCCCTTTAACATCTGTAATGGTGGCTATCTGAGTTCCTCTAATCTGGACACTCACGCCTATAAGCGGTTCATTGTTGCTATCTGTCACATAGCCATAAAGTCTTCGTTTCTGAGCCTCAGCTTCTTGAAAAGAAAAGAAGAGGCTCAGAAACGTAAAAATACACCACAAATGAATTTTCTTCATGCCTAAAAAGTCTATCGTTTGCTTTCAACCCACTTGTTTGTTTGGGCTACAATCCAATCTACAACAAGTGGAGTACAAGCAGGAAGAATACCATCAGCACTATAGACTATCTCCACACCTGTCTTTTTTACAAGGTCACTCTGAACTTCTGTCATCTTATGACGGTCTGCCATTCGCTTCACATCAGACACCAAATATATTCCCTGAACAATAATTCGCTTTTTCTTTTGAGATGCTTTGCTTAATAAAGGCATCAGTTCATTGGCAAAATCATGTCCCATTTCGATAACTGCATGGTCGACATAATCGATTTCTGTATGCTCCTTTGTGTATTTATCAACATTCTTGAGAACTTCCTTCCAAAATCCATCACGCTCTGGATCACCATGAGTAAGGTAAATCACAGCCTCATTAGAAGCATCCTTCGAGAGATTTTGCACACGGTTTAACATACTTTCCTCTAACAAGTAACTGTAATAAAACGTAGGACCGAGAATGATAGGTGTCTTGGTATGTACCAGCTCCGTTTGTTCCTCTGCCAGTTCTTCCAGTACATAGGGATTATATTTATGACCGAGGATATTCGGCAAATCTTCTTCCGTGTGGCTTGATGGTGCCATGAAGACAGGAAGGGCAAAGATTGTATCTGCACCTTCTGCTTCACAGGCTTTCACTACTGATGCTACAGAAGGCTCTGTATATTCCATTAGTGCGACCTTAACGATATCTATTCCCTTTAGTTTTCCCATAGCCAACTGCTTTTTTACAAGTGGTTCGAGATCTAACACAGGTTTCTGCCATGACTCCATAGGAGATCCATGAGCTACAATTATCAACGCATTTTTAGCACTTAGAGTTGCAACAGCAGTTAACATCAAAGCTAACGCTAACATAATTCTTTTTTTCATTGTTTTAGCTGAATTAATTTGTTATTGTAATTCTAATTGATTATAAAAAAGATATATAAATATTTCTTTGGCAAAATTACAATCTTCAACAAAAGTAAACAATACTCAAAAATAATGAAATATGAAGTTTTCAGATAATGGTTGAGAAACTATTAAGATGTTGCCATTTATTTCGCTAACTCGTTTTTTTATAGTAACTTTGCAACCTGTACTATGTACCAATATTAATAATGACCAACAAGATACTTATAACAGGAGCCAGTGGCTTCATAGGCAGTTTTATCGTTGAGGAAGCCCTCAACAGAGATATGGAGGTGTGGGCAGCAGTGAGGAAGACCACATCGCGCAAATACCTTCAGGATAAACGCATACATTTCATTGAGCTCGACTTCAGTTCAAAGGAGCAACTGAAGGCGCAACTCGGCGAGCACGAATTCGACTACATCGTGCACGCTGCCGGTGTGACGAAATGTCTCGACAAGGCCGACTTCCGACGTATGAACACCGAGGGCACAAAGAACTTCGTAGACGCACTCATCGAGCTGAAGATGCCGCTGAAGCGCTTCGTATTCCTCAGTTCGCTCAGCGTCTTCGGCGCGATACATGAGGAGCAGCCCTACCAGGACATCAGCGAGCACGACATGCCGCGCCCAAATACGGCGTACGGCAAGAGCAAGCTCGACGCCGAGAAGTACCTCGACGGCATCGGCAACGACTTTCCCTACATCATTCTGCGCCCTACGGGAGTGTACGGTCCGCGTGAGACCGACTACTTCCTCATGGCTGAGAGCATAAAGAAGCACGTCGACTTCGCCGTGGGCTTCAAGCGTCAGGACATCACCTTCGTGTACGTGCTCGATGTGGTGCAGGCTGTGTTCCTCGCTCTCGACCGTGGCATGAGTGGTAGGAAGTACTTCCTCTCCGACGGTGAGGTGTACAGTTCTACCGAGTTCAGCGACCTGCTGAAGAAGGAGATGGGCGTGAAGTGGATGCTGCGCATCGTGGCACCGGTGTGGGTGCTGCGCATCGTGGCGTTCCTCGGCGAGAAGATGAGCCACATCACCAAGAAACCGTCGGCTCTGAACAACGACAAGTATAACATTCTGAAACAGCGCAACTGGCGCTGCGACATCGAGCCAGCTTGCGACGAGCTTGGCTATCATCCGCACTACAAACTCGCCGACGGCGTGAAGCTCGCCGTAGCATGGTATAAAAAGAACGGCTGGCTGTAACGCGCGCGACAGGTGTTTGCCCGGTTGGGGGTGTGTCAAAACTCGCAAGCGACACGCCCCGAAGGGGCAACACCACATAGCCCAGGGCAACGCCCTGGGTTAAAAGACGCACACGACCCATACGCCCTGCAAGGGCAAAAGCCTAATTATTAAGGTGTTGCCCTTACAGGGCGCATTGTTCATTATTTATACCATTATACCCAGGGCGTTGCCCTGGGCTATGTGATGTTGGGCTTTCAGCCCGTGTTAATTGAGTTTTGACACGCACCCCCTAAAGAGCCCCGAAAAATAGCATTAACTTAATAGAATGAAATTCTTTACACAACTTTTCTCTATAGACAAATCGCCCAAGCGCGGACTTTTGGCAGTGGAGTGGCTCGTGATGGCATACACGGTGTTCACACTGCTCGTGGCTCTCTTCACCTACACCAACCTGCAGAACCCCGACGCAATGATATGGGGCCGTGTGCGTGTGGTGGCAATGACCGTGGCGCTGTGGTTGGCTTATCGCCTTGTGCCCTGCCGACTGACGCTGCTGGCGCGCGTAGTGGCGCAGATGTCGCTACTGGCGTGGTGGTACCCCGACACGTATGAGCTGAACCGCATGTTCCCCAACCTCGACCACGTGTTCTGCCGCGCAGAGCAGTCGATGTTCGGCTTCCAACCGTCGCTCTCGTTCGCCTCCACCTTCTCGTGGGCACCCATCAGCGAACTGATGAGCATGGGTTACGCTGCCTACTATCCGATGATTGGTCTGGTGGCGTTCTTCTACTTCTTCGCACGCTACAACGAGTTTCAGCGAGCTTCGTTCATTCTGCTCGCCTCGTTCTTCATCTACTACATCGTGTTTATCTTCGTGCCCGTTGCCGGACCGACGTTCTACTTCAAGGCGGTGGGTATAGAGAATATCACGAACGGCTTCTTCCCTGCCGTCGGCACCTACTTCAACACTCATCAGGAGTGTCTGCCCACTCCGGGCTACGTAGACGGTTTCTTCTACGACCTCGTGGAGCAGGCTAAGGCTGCGGGCGAACGCCCCACGGCAGCCTTCCCGTCGTCGCACGTAGGCGTATCGACGGTGTGCATGTGGCTTGCTTATCACGCACGCAACCGCCGTCTGCTCTACTTCATGACACCGTTCTACGTGTTCCTGTGTCTCGCCACGGTGTACATCCAGGCGCATTACGCCATCGATGCCATCGCCGGACTCGTCAGCGGCACTCTGCTCTACTTCATACTGCTATTCGCAACGAAGGGGATAAGATGGTGAAGTGGTGAGATGGTGAGGCGGTGAGATGGTGAAAAGATGTTGTTGTGGTGAGGTGGTGAGGTGTTGATATCATCCGCATCGGTCGATGCAGACATCCGCATCGGTCGGCGCAGACATCCGCATCGGTCGGCGCAGACATCCGCATCGGTCGGCGCAGATATCTGCGTCGGTCGATGCGGATCATTTTATATCTACATTGGATGCGTGAAAACGAAACGCGCACCGTCAGTGTAGTCGGTATCAACCCATATCTTGCCGCCCAACTCTTCCACTATCGACTTGCATATAGGCAGTCCGAGTCCGGTTCCCTGCCTGAACGCATCCAGCTTCTTGAAGCGTTCAAACACCTCTTCAGCCTTCTCCACCGGTATTCCGCAACCCGTATCGCTAACGCTTATCTTTATAATGCGCTGCTCTGGATACTGATCCAGACGGATTGTGATTTTTCCGCTATCCGTACATTTCTTTGCATTGTTCAGCAGATTGGTAAGCACCTGTAGCAAACGCTCCCTGTCGGTGGCAATCATCAGGTGTTCCACCCTTGTTTCCACTATGATGTCCACCCCTGGTTTCTTGTTGACAAGAGCACTCTGTGCGGCTGTGTTTATGAGCGATACAACGTCGTACTCACCCATACTGAAGCGCATCTTGCCGGCATCAATCTTCGATATGTCGAGCACATCGTTGATGAGTTTCAGCAGCAGTTCACCGTTTACCATTATCAGTTCGCCATACTGTTGTTTCTCCTCCGCCGTCAGTTCTATCTGGTCGTTGGTGAGTATCTGCGAGAAGCCCAGCACGGCGTTTAGCGGTGTGCGTATCTCGTGGCTCATATTGGCTATGAAACGCGACTTCATAAGGTTAGCCTGCTCGGCGTTATGCTTCGCCTCGAGCAATTCCTTGCCCTGACGCAGCAACTCCAGATGCAGCCTTTTACCCCTCTTAAGCATATAGAGCGACACGATAAGTGCCGACAACAGCACGATAAAGAGCAGGAAGACGATGATGATAGTTCTGAAATACTCCTTGAAGATGCTTACGGGCATGTTCACCATCTCGTATTTCACGTTGATATCGTCGAGCGAGAGGTGCAGATCTTGTATGCGATTGAAGTCGAAGATGTACTTACAGTTAGCCAGTGCTACGGGCCTCTTCTTGCCTGTCTTCAGGAACGCCACCACATCGTCGGCAAGCGTGCCGCCCATGATGTGGTAGCACGGCGAATAGCCGCCTACGGGCCAGTGGCCGATAGCCACGTCGGACATGGAGAATGTGGGCAGTTCCGGATTGTTCTTGCAGAAGGTGTATGTAGTATTGCGCACTACGTAGCGGTTAGATTTGTCTACGCGCCATGTGCCTATCAGCATTGCCTGTGTAAGCGGAATGTCGGAAATAGCCTCATCGGCGTCAACAAACGTCATCGTTCTGCCATCGATATACCTCACCACAAAGCGGTGGTCGGTCTTTGCGTACTGCTTGAAGAGAGCGCGCATGGTGACACCACCCAGTGTGTTGTCGGACATAAAGGTGAGCGTGTCGCACTTTGGGTAGAAGTGCTTTATGAGGTCGAAGTTCTTCTTCACATCATAGTGGTACACCTCACCGCCCACGATGTTGAAATGCTTGAAGTCGGTGGTAATGTCATACGCCACGGGGTCCCAATCCTTGAGATTGACGGAGTCTTGCGGCATCTTCACGATTGCCGAGCTTCGCAGACCCACAACCACTGGTGTCTGTCTCAGTTCCTCATCGTCGTCGAAGGAGAAGTAAGCCGACGACACCTCCATGCCAAGCAGCACGATGCAGGCAGGCCGATTGCCACATTCATAATACTTCTTGAGCACCCTCTTCAAACGAGTTCTCCACCGCTTGCCGTCGGGCAGGTTCTGGGCGTTGATGTCCTCCACCGCAACGGGGTTGGGCAGTCCGCTCTTGGTGTATTGCTCATAGAACGCGCTGATGTTGTCGCTGATGCTCTTCACATCGGGATTGTACGACGACACGACAACTATGGGTGCCACATTCTTGTGTGACACCTGCATCTTGCCCTTGTGTGCCCATAGCGGCAAGTTCAGCAATACTGACAAAAGCAGCAGAAAGCCTGTTCGCATAGTTAATGTTTTCATTTAGTTGATTGGTTTCAGCGAGCCTTCAACGTATGTGAACTCACCCTTACCCGTCACAAGATACTGTATTGTGTAGGGCACCAGTTTATTGCCCTCCATGTGTGCCACGAAATTAACGGTGTACGTAACGTTCATACCCTCCACCGGTTCTGCATTCTCGAAGCCCTCGCTGAGCGACACGGCGAACGTGGTGACAAGGTTGCGCTGCATGGTGGCTACCACCTCCTCGTCGGTCATACCACCGTAGACGCCCGGTGTGTTGCTCTTGGCATCAGCCGCTACCCACTCCACACGGTTGTTGTAGTAGCTGCAACCGCTGAAATACTCGGTGTCGGCAAAGGTGTTCAGGTAGCCGCCAGGGTTGAACTGGCCGAAGCCGTTCGGCTCGTCGTACTTTATATTCACCCATATTATGATGCGGTTATAGAACGACTTGCTCGTAACGTTGCCCTTCTCGTTAGGCAGAGTCAGCACCACGCTCGGGTTATACTTCCACTCGCCGGCAATCTTCTCGAACGGATTGGTTACGTTCTTCGGTTCGCTCTTCTCCGACTGTTTGCCCGTGCCGGTCGTTCCCATCATAAGCGGAGCCAGCAAGCGGTAGGTGACCTTAACCGAAGAGCCGTTGTCCGCCGTGGGGTACTTCTGCTTGAGCCATACGGGTATGCACTGTGCGGCATAGCTGCCACTAATGAAGAACTTTTTCGTCTTGAGGTCGTCGTCCTTCATCAGCGATGCTATCTTCTCGTAATCGGCATCCGTCAACTCCACCTCCAACTTCTTCACGTCGGTGGGCTTATACGTATCCTTGTCGAAGCCGTCAAGATTCTCGTTAAAGTCGCCGCAAGACGTAAGCACGACTACCGCTGCAAGTATTATATAATGTATCAGTTTCATTTTCTTATTCTTATCTTACTCTTAAAAGGCTATTTTCAACTTCACTGAGAATGTACGTCCGAAGGCGTAGAACACGCGGTAGGCATCCTTCCAGCCGCTGTTTGTACCATCGTAGAAGGCATCCTGAATGTACTCGTAGTTGAGCACATTCTTCACCACGCCGAAGATTGAAGCACGGCACGAGCCGATATTAAAGTCGTAGCGTGCATTGAGGTCGAGCTGTCCGGCAGCAGGCACACGCCAAGGCTCTTTGAGTGTGAGTTCGCCGCCACCGCCATACGTAGGCAGCGAATAGTCGGCGTAGAGGCGTGCATAGTAGGTGTAGTCGGCACCGATGTGCAGCATCTTCAGCAGCTTCACATCGCCGCCGATGGCAGCCGTGGTCTGTGCCGAGCCGCCTACGTGTATGCCGTCCTGGTTGAGCGTGAACTTCAGGTGGTCGGGGGCACCCACCCCACTTGCCACCGCACCCGTGGTGATATTGGCAAGCGGCTGCGTTGCCGAGTTGTAGAAGTAAGCCGTGGCGTTGTTGTCCCAACGCCAGTTGCCGAGCGAGAGCATACCCTTGAGCGTCACGTAAGGCGTGGGGCGTGCCACCACGTCGAACTCCACACCCATGTGTTTGGCGTTGACACCGGTCATACTCATGGTGTACAGCTCCGTGTTGTTGTTCATGTAGCCCGACTTGGAGGTCGTCTTGTCCATCCACTTCGTGAAGTAGGCGTTGAGAGCCACGTAGAGCCACTTATAGCGCAAGCCGTAACCGAGCTCGAAGGAGAATGCCTTCTCGTTGACTGCGTCCTTGTTTATCTCGTTGCTCGACTGCGACATGAGGAACACACCGCCACTGAAGAATGGTGCGCGACTGATGTATCCGACATTGGCGAAGACATTGTTGTAGCGGTCGATGTTGTAGTTCAGTCCGCCCTTGATGCTGCCCGAAGCGAAGTTCTTCGTGTCCGACTTGGCGTGAGCCTCATCGTAGTAGAAGCGGTCGTAACGCCAGTAGCGCGACGTTGCCAACGTACCCGATACGAATGCCGTGATGCGGTTTTTGGAATACTCCAGCTGCGAGAACACACCGTGCTGCACGATGTGACTATCGTAGTCGCGGAACACCACATCGCCAATGCTCAGTTTCTCGTACTGCCAGTTGGGGTCGAGTGCAGCTGCATTGTTGGCTGGGTTCACGCTGCTACGGTAGCGCAGGTCGGTGTAGTAGGCACCGTTGTAGAGGTCGGAAATCTTCGCCGTATGCGTGCCCTTGTACGAACGCACATCGAAGCCGGCGTAGAAGTCGAGGCCCTTTGCGAGCTGACGGGTGTACGTAGAGAGCAGTCCGTACCAGATATGGTCGTTGAAGCTCTGCGCCATCACCATCTTCGAACCGGCATCGCTCTGCTCGTTCAGCTCCTGCACCTGGTCATAGGCGAAGGTGCCGTCGGCGTGGCGGAAGTCGTAGCGCAGCTTGCCGTTGGCTGCTCCGTACCAGCTGTTGGCGTATGCGGAGTTGATACCCTGACCAGAGTTGCCGTAGCCGTGTCCGATGGACATATAGAGAGCCGTGTTCAGCGACGACTTATCGTCGATAAGCCAGATATGATTAAGTGAGAATTGCGGTTTATGATAGAAGTTGAAAGCCGACGACTTACGCTCGCCGTTCTTTCCAAAACCGTATGTGGGGTTATAGCGATAGACACTCTTGCCGCCCATGAAACGCTTCACGTCCTGCCAACCCTCAACGCTGAGTCCGTCGTACGGGTTGCGTTGGTAATGCGACTGTGGTGAGCCGAACCCCGTGAGCGCAATCTGATGATGCTGACCGAGGCGCTTGCTCACGGCGAAGAAGTAGTCGTAGTCAGAAAAGTTGGTGCCCTGGATGTAGCCATCGCCCCATTTCTTGCCAAACAGCATAGAGAAGTTCCAACCCGACTTGGTAAGACCGGTGGAGAAAGAAGCCGACACATGGTTGAAGCCGTCGTTGCCTACACTGTACGTGGCATAACCTCCGCGCTTGCTGTCCGTGGTCTTGGTCACAATATTCACCGTGCCGCCAATCGACGGCACCGACACCTTGCTGGCACCCAGTCCGCGCTGCGTCTGCATGTAGCGCAGCATTTCGCCCAGTCCGCCCCAGTTGCTCCAGTAGAGTCCGCCGTGCTCCATATCGTTGACGGGCACGCCGTTCACCATCACTGCCACGTTAGAGTTTTGGAAACCACGCATGTTCAACTTCGAGTCGCCGTATGCGCCACTGTTCTTCGTGGCATACACGCCCGGAGTCAGGTTGAGCATTTCGGGCAGTTCGTTGTTGCCGAGCTTGTTCTCCACTTCCCTACGGTCTACATCGCTCATTGCGATAGGAGTCTTACGCGCAACACCACGCGAAGCGGTCACGGTGATGTTCTTCAACATCACACTCATCTCATTATCAGCAACGGCAGTACTATCGCTCGACACCTTTGCTTTGGGTTGACGTTTGCCATATACATGCATGTTATTTGATACAAAAGCAGCAATAAGCAATGGCAAAACAATTGTTCGATTCTTCAAATTTCGTACGGGTTTAAATGTTTTGCAAAATTAACACTTAATAAATACACAGCAAAACAATATCGGTTATTTTTAATAAAGAATTTGAGAGGGCGTGCACTCTATGTTCATAGAATGCACGCCCTCTCAAACGAGCAGTACCTAAAAGGCTATGTTGAGCAACCCTAACTGGTTGAGGAATATCGCCATAATGCATACCGGACAGAAGTAGCGCACGAGCAGAAGGTAGACACCGAAGAGGGTGCCACTCAGTGTGCCCCAGTTCGTGAACTCGTCCTTTATCAGCTTGCGCGGCACCACACAGCCCATGAATATGCAAGTGAGAATGCCACCGAAAGGCAGCAGGAGCTGTCCGGTCACGAAGTCGAACCAGTCGAACAGCGTCTTTCCGAACATATTGAGCCACGCTCTGTCGCCAAGCGAGAGCGAGCAGAATGCACCAATCACCGAGCACACCACCGTCACGAGGCGTGCCGCATTCTTGCGGTCGAGGCGTGTCTCCTCACAGAGGAACGCAGTGCTCACCTCGTGCAGCGAGATGAGTGATGTGATGGCAGCAAGCGAGAGCAGCATGTAGAACATGACGGCGACGACCGTGCCAAGCAACGGCACACCGGCAAAAGCCTGCTGGAACACGTTGGGCAGGGTGATGAAGATGAGCGACGGACCGCTATCGGGGCTTACGCCAACGCTGAACGCTGCGGGGAAAATCATCAAACCGGCAAGAATGGCTATGATGGTGTCGATGACAGCTATGTTAACAGCCGACTTCAGGAGATTGGTTTCGCGAGAGAAGTAGCTGGCAAACGTGCAAATGCAGCCCATGCTAAGTCCTAACGAATAGAACGCCTGACCCATGGCAGCAAGAAAGACGCTGCCAGTAACCTTCGAGAAGTCGGGCTTGAAGAGAAACTCTATGCCTGCGGCTCCGCCCGGAAGCAGACACGAGCAGACCACTACCACCAGCAATAGCAGGAAGAGTGTGGGCATCAGTGCCTTCGAAGCCTTCTCTATACCGCCACGCACGCCACGCACTATGATGACATGGGTGAGCAGGAACACTACTACTGTCCAAAACACGGGCCTCAGGGGCGATGCGGAGAAGTCGGCAAAGTAAGAGGCTATATATTGCGGGTCGCCACGGAGCTCGCCTACACCCGAGGCAAAGATGTACTGCAAGCACCAGCCCGACACTACGGCATAGTAGCCGGTAATGAGGAAACCGGTGATTACGCCCATTAATCCGACAATGTGCCACGCCTTATGTGTGTCCATACGCGAATAGGCACGTGCGGTGTTGGCGGCTCCATGTCTGCCGATGATGAACTCGCTCATCATGCAGGGTATGCCGAGAAGCATTATGCACATTATGTATATCAGAATGAAGGCTGCACCGCCATTCTCTCCAACCATGTACGGGAAGCGCCATACGTTGCCTAATCCTACTGCCGAGCCTGCTGTTGCAAGCACCATGCCCAACTTACTTCCAAAATTAACTCTCTCTTGTGTCATCCTTTATGTGTTTTAATGAAATAAAAAGCGACACCAAACAACTTGCTATGTCTATGTCACAAATTGTTTGGTGTCGCTTTGCTATGTTGTTATAGTCGTAAAATATACGTCAATGAATTGGTTTCTGCCGGCTTAAGAGTAGCGCAAGATCTGTCCTGGACGCAGACGCATCGTCTTAGAGATGTGATTGAGCTTGCAAATCTTATCCACTGTCACGCCACGCTTTCTTGCGATGCTCGATAGAGTCTCGCCCTTCTTCACCTTGTGGTAAGAAATCTGATCGCTCAGACCTGATGTGGTGCGCTTGTTTGTAGCAAAGTCGTCTGCAGAACCGCTTCTTGCGAATGTAGAAGAGTCCTGCTTACCGCGCAGACGTGTAGCGTTCATCGACTCGTTGTCGTATGTCTGTTTGTTGAATGCGTAGTAGTCGCCAGTTACGTCCTGCGCACGGAAGTCGAACATAAGTGCCGGGTTGAGTGCTACGCCACAGAGGCGTGTCTCGAAGTGGAGGTGCGAACCAGTGCTTCGTCCGGTGTTACCACCGAGTCCGATCACTTCGCCCGAGCGTACTTCCTGGTTTTCCTCTACGAGCTGCTTAGAAAGGTGACCGTAGATTGTCTCCAGACCGTTGTTATGGCGTATCACAATATACTTGCCGTAGCCGCCACGTTCGTAGCGCACGATGCGCACCTTACCAGAGAAGGCTGCGCGTATGGTGTCGCCGATGTACACCTTGATGTCGAGACCTTTGTGCTGGCGTCCCCAACGTGAGCCGAAGTTGCTGGTGATGACGCGGCTTGTGGTAGGCATCGTGAAGTGACGAAGGTCGATATTGAATGTTTCGGGCAACTCGGTAGCGCGGTGTGCGTACTTGTTGTCCCAGTTTGCATAGAGGTCTGCTGCGGGCGATTCGAGTTCTTCGCGCATGGTGATGTTGCGAAGCATAATTGTGTCGACGGCTGCCATCTTACGGTCTACCGGTGCCTGGCGTGCAAGAAGGTCTTGTGCGTTGGCGGTTGTAGAAGTAACGGCGAGCAACATCGATATTGCAAATGTCTTGACGATTTTCTTCAAATTCATTCTTCAGGCAGTTTTTTTTAAATAGAATGAGTATATCATTCCTTCAAAAAGATGGTCATCGAATTGTAGTATATTCGATATCAGTAGTAGTTAATTTGCAATGTTGGCATAGCATTTTGAACATTGCGTTGCAAAAGTACGAAAAAATATTGAATAAAATTGCAAAACGCGCTCTGTGTTAACAGTTTTTGAACGAAGTTTAACATTTTATTTGCTGCCCATAAAGCAGCAAACAAGCTGACTGGCACGCCGTTGTATCAGCCTGTCTATCAGCTTGTCGTTACGAAATCGCTGCCCAATTGACGTTCGTATCGCGCAGTTCGCGCAGTCGTCGCCACAGCATTGCATACTCTGGCGAGGTGCATGTGGGGTCGGCATCGATAATCTTCTGCGCCTCTTCGCGGGCTATCGCCATTATTTGTCCGTCGCGCGCTATGTCGGCTATCTTCAGGTCGAAGGCGATGCCACTCTGCTGTGTGCCTTCGAGGTCGCCTGGTCCGCGCAGCTTGAGGTCTGCCTCAGCGATGCGGAAGCCGTCGTTGGTCTCGCACATGATGTCGATGCGCTTGCTGGTCTCGGCGGAGAGCTTGTATGTGGTGACGAGGATGCAGTAGCTCTGGTCGGCACCGCGTCCTACACGTCCGCGCAGCTGGTGGAGCTGCGAGAGTCCGAAGCGCTGCGAGTCGAGTATCACCATCACGGAGGCGTTGGGCACGTTCACGCCCACCTCGATAACGGTTGTTGCGACGAGAATCTGCGTCTCGCCCGAGACGAACTTCTGCATCTCGGCATCTTTCTCCTTCGACTTCATCTTGCCGTGCACCTTGCTTATCTTGAATTCGGGGAAGATGTCGCACAGTGCGGCGTAGCCCTCTTCGAGGTTCTTGAGGTCGCTCTTCTCGCTCTCGGTGATGAGCGGATAGACGATGTACACCTGCCGCCCGAGGCGTATCTGCTGACGTATGCCGGCGTAGAGCGATGTCATCTGGCTGTCGTACTTGTGTATGGTCTGCACGGGTTTTCTGCCGGGTGGGAGCTCGTCGATGATGCTCACGTCGAGGTCGCCGTAGATGGTCATGGCGAGCGTGCGCGGGATTGGTGTTGCGGTCATCACGAGTATGTGTGGCGGGTTCTCGCCCTTAGCCCAGAGGCGTGCACGCTGAGCCACGCCGAAGCGGTGCTGCTCGTCGATCACGGCTACACCGAGCCGCTGAAAGCGTACAGGATCTTCGAGTACGGCGTGTGTGCCGACGAGTATCTTCACCTCTCCGGCGATGAGGGCATCGAGCACTTCCTGTCTGCGCTTGCCCTTCACCTGCCCCGTGAGCAGTTCGACGCGTATGTCGAGACCGTGTAGAAACTCCTGTATCGTAGCGAAGTGCTGCTCGGCGAGTATCTCGGTTGGTGCCATGATGCACGCCTGATAGCCGTTGCCGAGCGCGATGAGCATGGTCATAAGTGCCACGAGGGTCTTTCCGCTGCCCACGTCGCCCTGCAGCAAGCGGTTCATCTGACGGCCCGAGCGCATGTCGTCGCGTATCTCGTGCACGACGCGCTTCTGCGCACCGGTCAGCTCGAACCTGAGGTTCTCGGAGTAGAAGCGGTGGAAGTCGTCGCCCACCTGCGAGAAGACGTAGCCGCGGTACTTGCGGCGATGGTCGGAGGCGTAGCGCAGTATGTTGAGCTGAACGTAGAAGAGCTCCTCGAACTTCAGTCGCTCGCGCGCCTTCTGCATCTCGATGGCGTTCTTCGGATAGTGGACGCAGCGCAGGGCAGTGTCGCGCGAGACGAGGTGGCGTGCGTTCACGATGAAGTCGGGCAGCGTCTCGGGTATCGGCTCAGCTATCTTCTGCAGCATCGCCTTCACCATCTTCTCCACAGCGCGCGAGGAGATGTTGCGCTTCTTCATCTGCTCGGTAGTGACGTAGTAGGGCTGCATGCCCATCTCGGAGAGTTGCAGCTCGGAGGCGCGCTCTATCTCGGGATGCGAGAACTGGAAGCGTCCGCCGTAGACAGTGGGTCTGCCGAACACGATGTAGTCCTCGCCCACCTTATACGTCTTGTATATGTACTGCGCGCCGGAGAACCACACGAGGTCGACCACTCCCCTACCGTCGGAGAAGTGTGCCACGACGCGCTTCTTGCGTGCCGACATCTCGAACTCCTCAAACGAGAGTATCTTGCCGCGTATCTGCACGAACGGCATGTCGCTCTGCAGTTCGTGTATGGCATAGATGCGGCTCCTATCCACATATTTATATGGATAGTACTCCAGCAGGTCGCCCCAGGTACGCACGCCCAACTCCTTGTTGAGCACGTCCTTCTTGTTGGGGCCGACTCCCGGCAGATACATTATGTCCTGTGAGAGGATGTTCAAAACTCGTACATCATTCCTTTCTTCAACTCCTCAACGACACTCGCGCCCTTGAACTCCTCGAGCAGTCGGTAGGCGTAGGCGAACGATGCGCCGGGACCCTTGCCCGTGATGATATTACCGTCGGCGGTGCAAGGCTCGGCGGTGTATGTGGCACCCTCAAGCTCTGTCTCGAAGCCCGGGTAGCACGTAGCGCGTTTGCCGCGGAGCAGACCCAGATGGCCTAACACCATAGGCGCAGCGCAGATGGCACCGATGAGCTTCTGCTGCTCGGCATGGCGAACGAGCGCCGCGCGCACGCCCTCATGCTCGTCGAGGTTCTTCGCGCCGGGCATTCCGCCGGGCAGCATGAGCAGGTCGGCGTCGCTGAAGTCGGCATCGGCGAACATCATGTCCGCCTTCACCTGCACGCCGTGCGCCGACGCCACCATGTCCGTAGCGTTGATGCTAACTGTCTTCACGTCTATTCCGCCGCGGCGGAGTATGTCAACCGGAGCCAACGCCTCGATATCCTCGAATCCGTCGGCAAGAAATACGTATGCTTTTGCCATTTCGTATATGTTTACTTGTTGTTGTTCTGCATTCTTCACTTTCGGACGCAGCACGCCGAACGGATCGGCTGTCTTCGCGTCGTCCTCGTCCTTCTTCTTAAGCGAATAAAATCGTGCCATGTGTCTGTAGTTTTATTCGGTAGCACCGCTTCTGCGTGCGCCCCCGCTTGTTTCTTTCGATTGCAAATATACCGTTTTTTGGCGAAACTCCGTAAGGTTTCGACTAAAAGTAGCGCAGCGCGACTAAAAAACGCATTTCTAAAAATGATTTTTAAAAATATCATTTTTCAAAAAATCATTTTCAAAACCTACCCCTCTCTGCCACGAACCGCTTCAGCAGAAACGTCAGGAAGTATGGGAATGTATAGAACTTGCCGTTGAACCCGATATTCTTATACCCCAACTTGATGCCGTATTTTATATCTGGATACTTGTCTTCTTTCAGCAGATTATTCAGTGAAGCGGTAGCGTTGTCATTAGCCTTCACCTCTACCGGAATCAAAGAATCGGCATCTCTTACAAAGAAGTCCATTTCGAGTGCGGGTCTGTCGTTGTTGTAGTAATAAAGATTGTAACCCTGCTTCACAAGCATGTCTCCAACAACATTCTCATAGACAGCCCCCTTGTACGTGCCGAGATTCTTGTTAGCCCTCAAGTCCTCCTGAGCTTCTTCGTCAAGAGAAGCAATCAGCAGACCGGTATCCTTATAGTAAATCTTATAAAGCTTAGGGTCGTAGTTACCCTTCAACGGAAGTTCCGGCTGATTAAGACAATAGCAGACATTGATGACTCCTGCATCAGCAAGCCACTCTACACGCCCCACATAATCTCTGTTACGTGCGTTCTTGCCTATCTTTGTTATCTGGAAACGCTTGTTCTCTTTGGCAAGGAACGTAGAGATGTGGTTATAGACAGCCTTCACCTTAGCTTTATCCAAACCTTCTACATACTTGGTGATATCTTCCTCGTAGTCTTTAAGCAACTGACGCTGAATAGCCAAAGTACCGCTGAAATTGTTGTTCTTGATATACGAATCTACCACCTCTGGCATACCGCCTATAGTAACATAATCGCGGAAAAGACCGAAAAGAACGTCCATCTGCAAATTGTTTATAGGTTTGACCTCCAACATATTCTGGTACAGGTCGTCTATAAATTCCTCTGAATATCCTTTTGCCCATAGGAATTCTTCGAAATCCATAGAATGCATCTCATAATCTTCCTTGTAGCCAACACTGTTCGACTCTATTTCACGATAGTTGATACCCATCAATGAGCCGGAGCAAATTACATCAAACCGACCATCGAGTTTGAAAAACTTCAATGATGTGGCACAATTTGGACATGCCTGCAACTCATCAAAAAAGAAAAGCGTGTCACCTGGTATAAACTTCAATTCAGGATTAAGCAAGGAGATGTTCTTCAGAATCGCATCAACTTCAAACCCATCTTCAAAGATATCCCTATACCTCTTTTGCTCTACGAAATTAATCTGAATAACACATTGATAGTTCTGGCTGGCAAACCATTCAATAGAACGAGTCTTGCCGACCTGTCGGGCACCTTTAATAATAAGTGGTTTACGGTCTGGATTGTTCTTCCATTCCAACAAGTAGTTATCTACCTTTCTTTTGAGCAGTTTATCCATATTCCGATTCATTTATTATATGTGCAAAGATAACACTTTTCACATAATCCACCGCATAAACACCCCTATTTTTCACATAATCCGCACTATAAATACTAAGAATTTCACATAATCTGCACTATAAACACCCAAAATTTCACATAATCCACACTATAAACACCCCAAAATTTCACATAATCGCACTATTGAAGCCCATTTTTCACCTTAATTGGCTCAATTAGCTTTACAACTAAGCCCGAAAATAGTCAACTCAACGCGTTAAACAACAACAAAATGATATTGCCGTAGCAGGAGAATGATGTTGCCGTAGCGGGGCAATAATGTTGTGGTAGCAGGGCAATGATGTTGTGGTAGCAGGGTAATGAGAACGGCGTGGCAGATAGAATGGTAGATAGAATGGTAGATAGGCTGGCAGATAAGCTGGTAGATATCGCTCTCGAAAGCCTATCTACCAGCCTTTATCGTGCTCGTAATCTGCGGGTTACGGCGATACTGGGAGATATGGTGGATTTTTTCACGTACAGAGACTTTACTCTGATATAACAAAGAACTATACCCTTTCGGGTGCAATATCAAATAAATTTTATATATTTGCACCCGAAAGGGTATAATTGTATATATATGGAAACATCAATAGCTGCATTTGTGAAGGAACACCGACGTATGTTCAACCTCACGCAGGTGGACTTAGCGGAAAAATCGGGCGTGGGACTGCGCTTCGTGCGCGAACTGGAGCAGGGTAAGCAGACGCTGCGCATAGACAAAATAAACCAGGTGCTCGCGCTGTTCGGACACGAAGTTGGCGCAGTGCCACACACATCATAACATCACCAACTATGAAGAGTGCAAAGATTTATATGTACGACCGCTACGCCGGTCGGCTGACGGAGGACGAGAACGGCTTCCACTTTGTGTACGACAGCGAGTATCTCGCAGCGGATGGTGCTGAGCCTATCAGCCTCACGATGCCGCTGCGCGAAGAACCGTATGAGGACAAGGTACTCTTTCCGTTCTTCGACGGACTGGTGCCGGAGGGTTGGCTGCTGAACATTGCGGAACGCAGCTGGAAGATAAACCAGCGCGACCGTATGTCGCTGCTGCTCGCCTGCTGCAAGGACTGCATCGGAGCGGTGAGCGTGGTGCCGGAAGAGGAAGCCGACGGCACGGCGCACAACCCAAACTGAGGTATTGCTAACTAAAAAACTCTTGATTATGATGGAAAAATGCCTTTACTGCTACAAGCCGCTGAAGGATGACCAAAAGGACTTTCACCCGGCATGTGCACGCAAGATGTTCGGCGTGAAGGAGGTGCCGACGCTGCCGTACAGACGCAGCGAGATTGCTGAGCTCGCAAAGCAAGTGGTGCGGGCGCAGACAACGCTGACCGGTGTGCAGGCGAAGCTGTCGCTCGACGTGAACCCGGGCGGAAAGAACGAGCCAGACCGCTTCACTATCGTGGGGCTGTGGGGACGCTACATTCTGAAGCCGCAGACCGACGCCTATCGTGCGCTGCCCGAAATAGAGGACCTGACGATGCACATGGCGGAGGCGGCGAAGATAGCCGTCGTGCCCCACTCGCTCATTCGCTTTGCCGATGGTGAGCTGTGCTACATAACGCGGCGCATAGACCGCGAACGCGACGGATCGAAGATTGCGATGGAAGACATGTGCCAATTGACGGAACGACTGACCGAATACAAGTACAAGGGCTCGTACGAGCAGATTGCGAAGCATATTAAGAAGTATTCGGCGGTGCCGCAGCTCGACCTCGTGAACTTTTGGGAGGTGGTGGTGTTCTCGTGGATTACGGGCAACTCGGACATGCATCTGAAGAATTTCTCGCTATACAAATCGCCGATGGGTTACAGTCTGACACCGGCATACGACCTGCTTTCGACGGCTATCGTGATGCCAGAGGACAAGGAAGAACTGGCGCTGACGCTCAACGGCAAGAAGGCGCGCATAAGGCGCAGCGACTTCGAGAAGTCGATAATAGCTTCGGGCGTGAACGAGAAAGTGCTCGACAACATTGCGAAGAAATTCCGCAAGGCACTGATGAAATGGATTGAACTTATAGAGGCATCGTTCTTACCCGACGACTTCAAACGGCAGTACAAACGACTTATTCTGAAAAGGATGCTGATGCTAAGATGATGGTTCGAAGCATCGAGTTTATACCCTTTCGGGTGTAATATCAAGCGAATTATTTGAGATTGCACCCGAAAGGGTATAATTACATATACACATATATACAAAAACGCTGCAAGCAGTCGGTGAAGACTCGCTTGCAGCGTTTTCTATTTTTTATTCTATCATACCGCTGTCCGGCTAAAGAACCGGACAGTGATATCGGGATTTATACTTTATTCAGCTGACTCCTCGTTAGAGTAGTCGGTCACGTTGCGGCGGTTAGCCTGCATACGGTCGTACTCCTCGCGTGAACCCACGATGAGCTTGTCCCACTGACGCAGACCGGTACCAGCCGGAATGAGGTGACCGGAGATAACGTTCTCCTTCATACCCTCAAGGAAGTCGACCTTACCGCGGATAGCAGCCTCGTTGAGCACCTTGGTTGTCTCCTGGAACGAAGCAGCCGAGATGAAGCTCTTGGTCTGGAGTGCGGCGCGTGTGATACCCTGCAGGATTTGTGTAGATGTAGCAGGCACGGTGTCGCGAACCTGAACGAGACGGAGGTCGCGGCGTTTGAGGCTTGAGTTCTCATCGCGCAGCTTGCGTGCCGAAACAATCTGACCAACCTTGAGCACGTCAGAGTCACCTGCGTCGGTAACGTACTTCTTGCCCCAGATGCGGTCGTTCTCCTCAGCGAAGTCGAGCTTGTCTACCATCTCCTGCTCGAGGAATGTTGTATCGCCTGGCTCGTCGATCTGCACCTTGCGCATCATCTGGCGAACGATAATCTCGAAGTGCTTGTCGTTGATCTTCACACCCTGCAGACGGTAAACGTCCTGCACCTCGTTAACGATGTACTCCTGAACGGCGGTAGGACCCTTGATGGCGAGGATGTCGCCCGGAGTTATGATACCGTCAGAAAGCGGTGTGCCTGCGCGTACGGCATCGTGCTCCTGTACAAGAATCTGCTTAGAGAGCGATACGAGGTACTTGCGCTGGTCGCCAGTCTTCGATGTAACGATGATCTCGCGGTTGCCACGCTTTACCTTACCCATTGTTACCTCACCGTCGATTTCTGATACGACAGCTGGGTTAGACGGGTTGCGAGCCTCGAAGAGCTCAGTTACACGTGGAAGACCACCGGTGATATCGCCTGCAGAACCTGCTGCACGTGGAATCTTAACGAGAGTGGTACCGGTCTTGACGGTCTGACCGTCGTCGCATACTACGTGTCCGCCTACCGGGAAGTTGTATGTACCGATTACCTCACCGTTTGCGTCGAGCACGTCGCAGGTCGGAACCTTCGACTTGTCCTTAGAGTCGGTGATGATCTTCTCGGTAAGACCTGTTGCCTCGTCGGTCTCAGCGCGGTATGTGATGCCCTCGATAACGTCGTTGAAGCGGAGAGTACCTGCGTACTCGGTAACGATAACGGCGTTGAACGGGTCCCACTTAGCGATGAGGTCGCCCTTCTTGACAACGTCGCCCTCCTTGAAGTAGAGCGAAGAACCGTAAGGCACGTTGACAGAAGCGAGTGCGATGTCGGTATTCGGGTCGACGAACTGCAACTCTGTAAGACGGCTCACTACCATCTGGCAGTTGACATCCTTCTCGCCGTTGTTCTCTACGAACGGAACGACACGGAGGTCCTCGAACTTAAGCTTGCAGTCGTTCTTTGCTGTGATAGAAGCGTTGGCTGCTGCGTTACCAGCCACACCACCGGCGTGGAAGGTACGGAGAGTAAGCTGTGTACCCGGCTCACCGATAGCCTGAGCTGCGATGACACCGACAGCTTCGCCGAGCTGTACCATGCGCTGTGTAGCAAGGTTGCGGCCGTAGCACTTCATGCAGACGCCCTTCTTGCTCTCGCAAGTGAGCACTGAACGAATCTCTACGCTCTCGATTGGAGAGTTCTCGATGAGCTGTGCCTTAGCCTCTGTAATCTCCTCGCCTGCGTTGACGATAACCTCGCCTGTGCGTGGGTCGACAACGTCGTGTACTGACACACGACCGAGGATGCGCTCGCCGAGTGAGGAAACTATCTCGTCGCCGTTCTTCAACGCTGTGCAGACAAGACCGCGCAGTGTGCCGCAATCCTCCTCAGAGATGATTACGTCGTGCGAAACGTCTACAAGACGACGTGTGAGGTAACCGGCGTCGGCTGTCTTCATAGCGGTATCGGCAAGACCCTTACGGGCACCGTGCGAAGCGATGAAGTACTCGAGCACTGACATACCCTCCTTGAAGTTAGAGATAATCGGGTTCTCGATAATCTGATGTCCCTCAGCACCTGCCTTCATAGGCTTAGCCATAAGACCACGCATACCTGAGAGCTGCTTAATCTGGTCCTTAGAACCACGGGCACCAGAGTCGAGCATCATGAATACGGCGTTGAAGCCCTGGTCTGCCTCGGTCATCTCCTTCATAAGGATGCTTGCGAGGTCGTTGTTCACGTGAGTCCAAGTATCGATCACCTGGTTGTAACGCTCGTTCTCAGTAATGAAGCCCATGTTATAGTTGTCCTGGATGGCACGAATTTCTTCGTGACCGCGCTCCACGATTTCCTTCTTTTCTGGCGGGATGATGATATCGTCGAGGTTGAACGAAAGACCTGCAACGTAAGCCATGCGGTAACCGAGGTTCTTGATGCCGTCGAGGAACTCGCAGGCACGAGCCATACCTACAGCCTTGATTACGTCGGAGATGAGTCCGCGCAGAGTCTTCTTAGAGATGATATCGTTGAAGAAGCCTACTTCCTCTGGGATGATCTGGTTGACGATGACACGTCCTACAGATGTCTCCACCATGCGCTTCTGGAGCTGACCGTCTACGAGGTCCTTCACAATTACCTTAACCGGAGCGTGGAGGTCGCACTTGCCCTCGTTGTAAGCGATGATAGCTTCCTCGTCGCCGTAGAACGAAAGACCTGCGCCCTTAGCACCTGGGCGGAGCTTTGTGATATAGTAGAGACCGAGCACCATATCCTGTGACGGCACTGTGATAGGAGCACCGTTGGCAGGGTTGAGGATGTTGTGGCTCTGAAGCATCAGCACCTGAGCCTCGAGGATAGCCTCGTTGCTCAACGGAAGGTGAACAGCCATCTGGTCACCGTCGAAGTCGGCGTTGAACGCTGTACATGCCAACGGGTGGAGCTGGATTGCCTTACCCTCGATGAGCTTCGGCTGGAACGCCTGAATACCGAGACGGTGAAGTGTCGGTGCACGGTTGAGCATTACTGGGTGACCCTTCATAACGTTCTCGAGGATGTCCCAGATAACCGGCTCGCGACGGTCAACAATCTTCTTAGCGCTCTTCACGGTCTTCACGATGCCGCGCTCGATGAGTTTGCGGATGATGAACGGCTTGTAGAGCTCGGCTGCCATAAGTTTCGGCAGACCGCACTCGCCCATCTTCAGCTCCGGACCTACAACGATAACCGAACGTGCTGAGTAGTCGACACGCTTACCGAGGAGGTTCTGACGGAAACGTCCCTGCTTACCCTTCAGCGAGTCGGAGAGTGACTTCAGCGGACGGTTGGCATCGCTCTTAACGGCGCTCGACTTGCGTGAGTTGTCGAAGAGGCTATCCACTGCCTCCTGGAGCATACGCTTCTCGTTGCGGAGGATTACCTCAGGAGCCTTAATCTCTACGAGACGCTTCAGACGGTTGTTACGGATAATAACACGACGATAGAGGTCGTTGAGGTCGGATGTTGCGAAACGACCACCGTCCAACGGAACGAGCGGACGGAGCTCCGGCGGAGTAACAGGGATAATCTTCATAATCATCCACTCCGGACGGTTTACGCCCTTGCTTCCACGGAATGCCTCTACAACCTGCAGACGCTTCAAAGCCTCTGTCTTACGCTGCTGCGAAGAGTCGTTGTTGGCACGGTCACGCAACTCGTATGAAAGAGAGTCTAGGTCGAGACCTGCGAGCAGGTCGTAAACAGCCTCTGCACCCATCTTTGCGATGAACTTATTCGGGTCGGTGTCCTCAAGAAGGTCGTTCTCAGAGCCGAGCTTGTTCTCGATGATGTCGAGATACTCTTCCTCTGAGAGGAGGTCCATCTTGTGCGAACCGTTGTACTCCTCGCCCTGCTCGTCGGTGCGTCCTTCGAACGCACCTGGCTGGATAACTACGTACTTCTCGTAGTAGATAACAGCGTCGAGCTTCTTTGTCGGCATACCGAGCAAGTAACCAATCTTGTTAGGCAGCGAGCGGAAGTACCAGATGTGAGCCACTGGCACAACGAGCTCGATGTGTCCGCTACGCTCACGGCGTACCTTCTTCTCCGTCACCTCAACACCGCATCGGTCGCAAACGATACCCTTGTAACGGATGCGCTTGTACTTGCCGCAGGCACACTCATAGTCGCGTGTCGGACCGAAGATGCGCTCGCAGAACAAGCCGTCGCGCTCGGGCTTATAGGTGCGATAGTTGATGGTCTCTGGCTTGGTAACCTCACCATACGAATTTTCCAGGATTTCCTCCGGAGAGGCGAGTCCGATGGTAATCTTCGTGAAATTATTCTTAACTTTTATATCTTTCTTGAAAGCCATATATTTCTATAGTTTTGGGATGTTCGGATTAATCAAGTTTGATGCTCAGACCAAGACCGCGGAGCTCATGCAAGAGCACGTTGAGCGACTCTGGGATGCCTGGTGTAGGCATTGGGTCGCCCTTAACGATAGCCTCGTAAGCCTTAGAACGGCCCACTGTATCGTCGGACTTGATTGTCAGAATTTCCTGAAGCACGTGGCTGGCACCGAATGCCTCGATAGCCCAAACCTCCATCTCACCGAAACGCTGACCACCGAACTGTGCCTTACCACCGAGTGGCTGCTGTGTGATGAGCGAGTACGGACCGATAGAACGGGCGTGCATCTTGTCCTCAACCATGTGACCGAGTTTCAAGAAGTATGTCACACCTACTGTAGCTGGCTGGTCGAAGCGCTCGCCTGTCTCACCATCGTAGAGGTGGGTAGAGCAGAGATGCGGCAGACCTGCCTTGTCTGTCCATTCAGAGAGGTCCTCAAGGTGAGCGCCGTCGAAGATAGGTGTAGCGAACTTGACACCGAGCTTACGACCAGCAGCACCGAGGATAGCCTCGAAGATCTGACCGAGGTTCATACGTGAAGGCACACCAAGCGGGTTCAGTACCAAGTCGACTGGACGACCGTCCTCGAGGAATGGCATATCCTCCATACGTGTAATCTTAGATACGATACCCTTGTTACCGTGACGACCTGCAAGCTTATCACCTACGCCGATCTTACGCTTCTTGGCAACGTACACCTTAGCCATCTGGAGGATGCCTGACGGCAGTTCGTCGCCGATAGTGATAGCGAACTTCTTACGCTTGAGTTCTGCGTCGAGCAGCTTGTACTTGCGTATGTAGTTCATGATGAGCTTAGAAATGAGTTTATCGGTGTGCTCGTCGCCGGTCCAGTCGTTCGACTGAATGCCGTCGTACTCGAGGTTCTTCAGCATTGTAGCTGTGAACTTGGTGCCCTTTGTGATAATCTCAGCACCTGAGTAGTCCTTAACACCCTGCGAAACCTTGTCCTCGGTGAGTGTGAGGAGCTTGTCAACAAGGATGTCCTTCAAGTCGTCGTTCTTTGCCTCGTACTCCTCGTCAATCTTAGCGAGTATCACCTTGTCCTGCTTCTTCGACTCGCGTGTCTTAACGGCACGAGAGAAGAGTTTCTTGTCGATAACAACACCGCTGAGCGATGGGTTTGCCTTGAGTGAAGAGTCCTTCACGTCGCCTGCCTTATCGCCGAAAATGGCGCGGAGCAGTTTCTCCTCCGGCGACGGATCGCTCTCGCCCTTCGGCGAAATCTTACCGATAAGGATGTCGCCTGGCTCGATACGTGCACCGATGCGAACGATACCATTGTCGTCGAGGTCCTTTGTAGCTTCCTCTGAAACGTTAGGAATATCGCTTGTGAACTCCTCCATACCACGCTTTGTCTCGCGAACGTCGAGTGAGTACTCGTCAACGTGTACAGATGTAAGCACGTCGTCGCGAATCATACGCTCTGAAAGCACGATAGCGTCCTCATAGTTGTAACCCTTCCACGGCATGTAAGCCACGAGGAGGTTACGACCGAGTGCGAGCTCGCCATTCTCTGTAGCATAACCCTCGGTGAGGATGTCGCCCTTCTTAACGCGCTGACCCTTGTTGCAGATAGGACGCAAGTCGATGGTCATGTTCTGGTTGGTGCGGCGGAACTTCGGTATGCGGTACTCCTTGAGAGCCGGCTCGAAGCTTACGAATTCTTCATCGTCGGTGCGGTCATAGAGGATGCGGATTGTTGTAGCGTCAACGTATTCGATAACGCCTTCGCCCTCTGCAGTAATCATTGTACGAGAGTCCTCGCACACCTGCTTCTCAAGACCCGTACCTACGATAGGTGCATCGTTGTGAAGCAATGGCACTGCCTGGCGCATCATGTTACATCCCATGAGTGCGCGGTGACCGTCGTCGTGCTCCAAGAACGGGATGAGACCTGCTGACACAGATGCAATCTGCTGCGGAGCAACGTCCATGAGGTCTACGTCTGATGGCGGTACTACAGGGAACTCGGCGTTCTGACGACACTTAACGTTGTCGCGGATGAACGAGCCGTCCTCACGCAGAGGGGCATTACCCTGACCGATTACGTGGTCTTCCTCCTCCTCAGCGGTGAGGTAAACAACGTGGTCGTTATTGAGGTCGACGAGCGAATCCTTTACACGGCGGTAAGGAGTGGCGATGAAGCCGAGCTCGTTGATAGTTGCATAAACGCAGAGAGACGAGATAAGACCGATGTTCGGACCCTCAGGGCTCTCAATCGGGCAAAGACGTCCGTAGTGTGTGTAGTGAACGTCGCGCACCTCGAAACCTGCACGCTCACGTGAAAGACCGCCAGGACCAAGAGCTGAGAGACGACGCTTGTGAGTAACCTCGGCAAGCGGGTTGGTCTGGTCCATGAACTGCGACAATGGGTTGGTTCCGAAGAACGAGCTAACAACGCTTGAGATAGTCTTGGCGTTGATAAGGTCGGTCGGCTGGAACACCTCATTATCACGCACGTTCATACGCTCGCGGATAGTGCGGCTCATACGTGCCAGACCGATAGAGAACTGGTTGCTGAGCTGCTCGCCTACGGTGCGTACGCGACGGTTAGAGAGGTGGTCAATATCGTCAACAGTTGCGTTAGAGTTAACCAACTGGATGAGATAGCGGATGATGGCAATGATATCCTCCTTTGTAAGAACACGTGTCTCAGAGTCGATGTCGAGACCAAGCTTCTTATTGATACGGTAGCGTCCTACCTCACCGAGGTCGTAACGCTTGTCAGAGAAGAATATATTCTGGAACACCTCGCGTGCTGATGCGTCATCAGCAGGGTCAGCATTGCGGAGCTGACGATAGATGTAGAGCACAGCCTCCTTCTCAGAGTTAGACGGGTCCTTAGCGAGTGTGTTGAAGATGATTGAGTAGCGTGTAGCTGCCTCTGCATCCTTGTGGAGAAGGATAGAAGCACTGCCCGACTCGAGGATGTCATCGATGTTCTCCTCGGTGAGCACTGTCTCGCGCTCCATAATCATCTCGTTACGCTCGATAGATACAACCTCGCCTGTATCTTCGTCTACGAAGTCCTCGTTCCAGGTCTTCAATACACGTGCAGCGAGCTTGCGACCGATGGCAGCCTTCATGTTCTTCTTGTTCACCTTCACTTCCTCAGCAAGGTCGAATATCTGAAGGATATCCTTATCCTGCTCGAAGCCCATAGCACGCAGAAGAGTTGTTACGGGCAACTTCTTCTTACGGTCGATGTAAGCATACATCACGTTGTTGATGTCGGTAGCGAACTCAATCCATGAGCCCTTGAATGGGATGATACGTGCCGAGTAGAGCACTGTACCATTGGCGTGCACACCCTGACCAAAGAACACACCTGGCGAACGATGCAACTGCGAAACAACAACGCGCTCTGCACCGTTGATAACGAATGTGCCGTTATCGGTCATGTATGGGATAGTGCCAAGGAATACGTCCTGTATGAATGTACCGAAGTCTTCGTGATCGGGATCCGTACAGTAGAGTTTCATCTTAGCCTTTAAAGGTACGCTATATGTAAGACCGCGCTCAAGACACTCATCAATAGAGTAGCGTGGCGGGTCGATATAGTAATCCAAGAACTCAAGAACGAAATTGTTACGTGTGTCGGTGATAGGGAAGTTCTCTGAGAACACCTTATACAAACCGTCATTCTTGCGTTCCTCAGGCGGAGTGTCTAACTGTAAGAAGTCCTTGAAAGACTTTAACTGCACATCGAGGAAATCCGGATATGGCAACGGATTATGGACGCTGGCAAAATTTACTCTGTTATCAACAATTTTTGAAGCCATCAGAAGTTATTATGGGTGATAAAAAATCTAAATAAGCGGAAAGACACAAAAAGGTTAGGACCCACCTACTTGGAAGATCCTAACCATATTTGCTAATTTTAAAATATCGGGTTAACCTTTCCTAAATACTGCTTAGCAGCGTTAAACCCGACATTTGAATTGTAAGCTGTTATTACTTGAGCTCTACCTTAGCACCTGACTCCTCGATAGCCTTCTTCAAGTTCTCAGCCTCTTCCTTAGAGAGACCTTCCTTGATCTTAGCAGGAGCAGCGTCTACGAGGTCCTTAGCTTCCTTCAAGCCAAGACCGCAAGCTTCCTTAACTGCCTTTACAACCTGGAGCTTTGCAGCACCTACCTCAGCGAGGACAACATCGAAAGATGTCTTCTCCTCAGCTGCATCAGCACCACCTGCTGCAGGACCAGCAGCTACAGCTACAGCTGCAGCAGCAGGCTCAATACCATACTCGTCCTTGAGGACTGTTGCCAACTCGTTTACTTCCTTTACTGTAAGATTTACCAATTCTTCAGCAAGAGCTTTAATATCTGCCATTGTATTTAAATTTTAATTGTTTTTAATGTTAATGTTCTTTGACTTGTAGTTATATTACTCAGGACGCTCGCCCAAAGTCTTAAGCACACCATGAATAGTGTTTGCGCCTGACTGAAGAGCAGAGATAACGTTCTTTGCAGGTGACTGGAGCAGTGCAACAATTTCTGCAATAACCTCGTTCTTGCTCTTGATAGCTACGAGAGCCTCGAGCTGATCTGCGCCGAAGATTGTCTCCTCAGCATATGCACCCTTAAGTGCAGGTACACCTTCCTTAGCGTATTCCTTAAGGAGCTTTGCAGGAACGTTAGCTGTGTGAGCGAACATAACTGCTGTAGTGCCCTTGAGTGCGCCGTACAGAGGCTCGAAATCAATATCGCTTGCCTGGAAAGCCTCGCGGAGAAGTGTGTTCTTAACGACAATCATCTTGATATCGTTCTTGAAGCACTTGCGACGGAGGTTGCTTGTAGCCTCGGCGTTGAGACCTGCGAGGTCAACGAGGTAGAAGTGAGGGAACTCCTTCAGCTTCGCACCGAGCTCGGCAATAATAGTATCTTTTACTTCTTTCTTCATTTTACAAAACTTTTAGAGTTACTCAACTGATTTAGGATCAACCTTGATACCCTTACTCATAGTGCTTGAAATAAAGATACTCTTGATATATGTACCTTTAGCAGCAGCAGGCTTGAGCTTGATGATGGTAGCGATGAACTCCTTAGCATTCTGATAGATTGCCTCCGGAGTGAAGCTTACCTTACCGATTGAAGTGTGGATAATACCAGCCTTGTCAACCTTGAAATCAATCTTACCCTGCTTTACTTCCTTAACTGCCTTGGCAACGTCCATTGTTACGGTGCCGCTCTTAGGGTTAGGCATCAATCCACGCGGACCGAGGATACGGCCGATAGGACCAATCTTACCCATGCATGACGGCATAGTGATAATAACGTCGATGTCTGTCCAACCACCCTTGATCTTTTCGATATACTCGTCAAGACCTACGTAGTCAGCACCTGCTTCCTTAGCAGCAGCCTCCTGGTCAGGAGTACAGAGAGCGAGTACGCGTGTTACCTTACCGGTACCGTTGGGAAGAGAAACCACGCCACGAACCATCTGGTTAGCCTTACGTGGGTCAACGCCCAAGCGTACGTCGATATCGAGAGAAGCATCGAACTTGGTAGTGGTAATTTCCTTTACCAGCTCTGAAGCCTCTTTCAATGTGTACATCTTCCCTGCTTCAACCTTGTCAGCTACTGATTTTTGATTTTTTGTCAGTTTCATTTCTTAAAAATTGAAGTTATTAAACATTTTCAGGGAAGTCTCCCTCTACAGTGATACCCATACTTCTTGCTGTACCAGCAACGAGTCTCATAGCCGATGCAACTGTAAAGCAGTTCAAATCTTTCAGTTTGTCCTCAGCGATTGCTTTTACCTGCTCCCAAGTTACTTTACCAACTTTCTGGCGGTTAGGCTGAGCTGAGCCACTCTTAACTTTAGCAGCCTCTTTCAGCTGTACAGCTGCAGGAGGAGTCTTAAGTTCGAAGCTGAACGATTTATCGGTGTAGTAAGTGATAACAACAGGAATTACCTTACCTGCCTTATCCTGGGTTCTGGCGTTGAACTCTTTGCAGAATCCCATGATGTTAATACCCTTAGAACCAAGTGCAGGTCCTACTGGAGGAGAAGGATTCGCAGCGCCACCTTTAATCTGTAATTTGATTAATCCAGCAACTTCTTTAGCCATTTTGTCTGTTAATATTTAAATTGATTTAATATAAAAGAATTCTGAACGCATTCGTAACCTTGCGTTAGCCTTCTTTTTCGACTTGCATAAAACCTAATTCCAACGGAGTTTTGCGTCCGAAGATCTTGACCATCACCTTTAGTTTGCGCTTCTCGACATTCACCTCTTCGATGATGCCACTGAAACCTGAGAATGGTCCGTCTGTCACCTTGACAGTCTCGTCAACTACGTACGGGATGTCAATGTTGTCTTCAATCTCCGTTTCCTCGCATGAACCGAGCATACGATTGATTTCCGACTGCGGAACTGGTGAGGGGTTATCCAAGCCTCCAAGAAAGCCTAAAACGTTCGGCATGAAACGTAGCGTGTGAGCCACATCGCCCACGAGGGCAGCTTCTACGAACACATAACCAGGGAGTGATATTTTCTCCTTGATTACTCTTTTTCCATTACGCAAAGATGCGTGTTTCTCGAGCGGCAGAACCACTTGCGAAACATGCGCCTGAAGTAATGGATTGTGCTTAATCTCAGCGTCAAGGTACTCTTTTACTTTGAATTCCTTACCACTGGCAGCACGAAGCACGTACCATTTTTTTTCTGTCTTAGCCATTTTCTTGAAAACGATTAACCTGGGTAAACCATGCTCATAGCCCACTTGAACAGAGAGTCCATAGCGAACACCACAGCTGCAACGACAAGGGAAGCAGATAATACAATCACTGCACTATGGTTTAGTTCGGCATAACTTGGCCAAGTTGTTTTATGCGCAAGTTCGTCGTAACAAGTCTTGCAATAATTTACAAACTTCTTAAACATATTATCTTCTTTTTAGCACGGGAAGAGAGGCTCGAACTCCCGACACCTGGTTTTGGAGACCAGTGCTCTACCGACTGAGCTATTCCCGTAGGATAGTTCCCGACGCCGAAGCGATACGGGAACTATTTTTTATTTAATCCAGCCTCTTAGGAGACTGTTGATCGACGAATTAGTCCTCGAGGATCTTTGTGATCTGACCAGAACCTACTGTACGACCACCCTCGCGGATAGCGAAACGAAGACCCTCGTTCAGAGCTACTGCGTAGATGAGCTCAACCTCGATCTCTACGTTGTCACCAGGCATTACCATCTCAACTCCCTCTGGAAGCTTGATCTCACCTGTACAGTCCATAGTACGGAGGTAGAACTGAGGACGATACTTGTTGCCGAACGGTGTGTGACGACCACCCTCTTCTTTCTTCAAAACGTAGATAGAAGCCTTGAAGTGCTTGTGAGGCTTGATCTGGCCCGGGTGGCAGAGTACCATACCGCGCTTGATCTCGTTCTTATCGATACCACGGAGGAGAAGACCTACGTTATCGCCAGCTTCACCCTCGTCGAGGATCTTACGGAACATCTCAACACCAGTAACGACACACTTCTTATCCTCACCGAGACCAAGGAGCTCTGTCTCGTCGCCTACCTTAACGCGACCAGTCTCGATACGACCAGTAGCAACAGTACCACGACCTGTGATTGAGAATACGTCCTCGATAGGCATCAAGAATGGTTTGTCGAGGTCACGTGGAGGCTCCTGGATCCATGTATCAACAGCGTCCATAAGCTCCATTACCTTGTCAGCCCACTTCTCTACACCATTGAGTGCACCAAGAGCAGAACCGCGGATGATAGGAGTTTCCTCCTCATAGCCGTACTGGTCGAGGATCTCGCGAACCTCCATCTCTACGAGCTCGAGCATCTCCTCGTCCTCTACCATATCGCACTTGTTCAAGAAAACAACCATGCGCGGTACGTTTACCTGACGAGCGAGAAGTACGTGCTCACGTGTCTGAGGCATAGGACCGTCAGTAGCAGCAACTACAAGGATAGCACCGTCCATCTGAGCAGCACCAGTTACCATGTTCTTAACGTAGTCGGCGTGACCCGGGCAGTCTACGTGTGCGTAGTGACGCTTTTCTGTCTCGTACTCGATGTGAGCTGAGTTGATAGTGATACCACGCTCTTTCTCCTCAGGAGCGTTATCGATCTGGTCGAAAGACTTAACATCCTCGCCACCGAAGCCTCTATCGTGAAGAGTCTTAGAAATGGCAGCAGTAAGAGTAGTCTTACCATGGTCAACGTGACCAATTGTACCAATGTTTACGTGCGGTTTGGTGCGCACAAATGTTTCTTTAGCCATAGCTTTCTTATTTTATATATAAATTGAATGTTCGTTTTTCCTCCGATTCTTGATTTAAGAATAGAAGCAGAGCTGTAACTGAGAGTTGAACTCAGGACCTCTTCCTTACCAAGGAAGTGCTCTACCACTGAGCTATTACAGCAACTTAGAGCGGAAAACGGGGCTCAAACCCGCGACCCCCAGCTTGGAAGGCTAGTGCTCTATCAACTGAGCTATTTCCGCAAAAAGAAGTGAAAGTGGGTGGTGATGGATTCGAACCACCGAAGGCATCGCCAGCAGATTTACAGTCTGCCCCATTTGGCCACTCTGGTAA
>ENA-UEQM01000006-UEQM01000006.1-human-gut-metagenome-genome-assembly--contig:-NODE-6-length-145862-cov-12.985945_pt1 | contig 145862 bp, 126 predicted proteins | sample MGYA00242948_ERZ507948 | MGnify/ENA primary metagenome ERZ507948 (study PRJEB26167, sample SAMN06115440) | human gut metagenome | host: Homo sapiens | place: China:Hubei | collected 2015-07-28... | reverse complement strand
ACGGCTTTTCATAAGGCGACTGTCGGTAATGCAGAATTGAGGGAGTTTTACAGTTAGGGAATCGTATAAGATAATGCTGGGCCAAAGGTAAAAAATATTCGCAGACCGCAATCGTATGCGCTCAAAAGGAGGGGCGCATACATGGATCAGAATCCCATCCGCTATCAGACCGTCCGCTTCATCGGAAAATTACTTCATCCACTGACTGAATCCAATCTGATTACGATTCCGGAATACCGGGAAATCATCGCTCAGCTCAAACATCTGGCTGACAAAGGAACTCCGTTGCCAACGGTAATTCCTAAATTGGTTGACCAGACCGAAGCCGCAACCATGCTCGGTATCAGTCTTGCCAACTTTAAACGGCTTGAACGGGAAGGCTATTTCCCATTCAAGCGGAAGATGGTCGGCACCAGCGTCAGATATCGCAACACTGATTTAACACGATACATTTTATCCCACGACGATACGGAAGAATAATTATGAAGGTCCGACGGGGAGAGAACTTCCCGTCGGACCTTGAAATTGTCGTTCGTCCGATTTTGAGGTGACCCCAAATAGTCAGCAATTCTGCCAAGCATATCCAATGAAATTCATGCCGGTTTCACCTCCAATCAGCTCTCCCTGCACTTCTGTCTTGCGGCTCGGATCGATGATATTTATTGCAGTCCAAACACAGCAATACCGTATTGAAACTTTGCCTTTTCCATATTCTTGAAATATCTGTATTGGGGGGCAATACTGCACTGATAGCTTACCCGAAGTAAAATATTTCTCGACGGTTTAACATCTCAAATTTCAAATTCTACATCGAGAGCAACAGATGGATGACAACTTATATCTGGACGTGATATTTAAGCAAAATGATATAAAACTTAATTATCCAAACCATGATTGGCTAATTCAATGAATCGGCATATGGCCAAATGAAACTTTCAAATTTGAAACTGGAACTTTACGCTCAGAATCTCAAAATCATCGTTTCAAATTCTCCACTTGCAGACTCATTTTAAGGGTGAAACGTCTCAAAAAGAAAGCCCCCAGTTTCATTTTCTGGAGGCTTAGCCTCAAGATACAAGCTATTATAAATAAGTATTTACACTTTCAGGACGTGCCGGACACGGTTCAAAATTTCCTCGGCAGGGACATCGGGAGTATCGAGCAACTTCAATGCTTCTTCGATCCGCTGGCGGTCGGATTTGGCCGTGATGGAAGCCACCGCCGCAATCGCTTCCATTTGAGCCTCCTCGCCGATATGAACATAGTATTTATCTGCAATATCGGAATCGGTGCCGAGGATTGAAAGCAATACGGCTTTCGGCACACCCGCTTCGGCACAATGACTGGCAAAGCTGTGGCGCAGGGAATGAAAGCCGTAGACCGTTGCCTTCTTCTTGCGCCCCGGCACCTCCACGGATGGCTCCAACCCGATCCAGCGGATCACCCGGAGAATGTCCAAGCCGACTTTATTGCAGCCGACATCTTTGCCGCTGGCGTCTTTCTGCTTATAACGAGCCGCACAGTTGGGGCAGATATATTCATCACGCTTCCATGCCAACGCTTCCTCAAGTACCGCCAATAGCTGATCGGCAATTGGAATCGTGACTTCTTTTCCGGTCTTGAATTGCTTGACCCAGATGCGCCGCCGTTCAAGATCAACCTTATGCCATTGCAGCAGAACGCAGTCTTTCAGCCGCTGGCCGGTGAACATCCCCAAATGATAGATGACCCGGATTTCCGGTTTGTTCTTCACCTTGTGGGTGGAATCGGCCAGTACGTCCAGCAATGCCTGTTCCTGCTCGCGAGTAAAGGCAAGACGGCGTGTATTGTGTTCCTGCTCTTCGCGGTCTTTACGCCACAGGACGGGCGATTGGAACGGGGAACCGTCGGGACAATACTCAATAAGAGTAGAGAAGATTTTCCGCAACCGTTTGATCTTGCGATTGTGCGTATCAACGGCCAGTTGACGTTCCCGGAGCTTTTGCGCATAGGCATCGGCGAGTTCCGGCGTCACTTCGTGAAGATATTGACAGCCTTTCGGAAGAGACTTCAGGAAATCTCTCCAGTCTGCTTCATAGGCGAGACGTTCGTTAACAGTTGCAGGAGTGGCACGATTCGGGTGTTTTGCGTAAACATTCCACGCTTCGGTAAGCAACAATACGTTTGCCGGCTTAATCAGATTGCGCGCGTGAGCAACATGTGCCGAAACGACTTCCATGCTGGTCGCTTTCAGAACCGGAAGCAGCTCTTTGACTTTCCGCTTCGCTTCTTCCTGATTCTTGGTTTTCAGGCTGATCGACTTGCGTTCACCGTTGATCTGATAACGATAATGATATGTCCCGTTCGGTTTCTGGTAGATGGTGCCGACTTCCTGCTTCATGACTTTCCTCGCCATTGCCCTCTTTCCTCATAACTATCCTCGTGAGCTAAAATAACACTGATTTCGAGGATTGAAAGGCAATAGTGGCACAAAACGGCACAAAATCTTGCATTCTGAGGTTAGAATGGTACCGGAGATGGGACTTGAACCCATACACTCAGAGAGTACCAGATTTTGAGTCTAGCGCGTCTGCCATTCCGCCACTCCGGCTTGTGTTTATAACATAATCCGGTGTTCGCTCCTTGTCAAGCCGCGTTTGAAAAAAAGCGTCCGGTTTTCAGCTCGAAGCTTCAAACCGGACGCCGGGGAAGGAGCGGATCAATCCTTATCCGGATCGAGGAAATACTGGTCGAATCCGTACTCATTTTCGACCAGCAGCTTATGCTTCAAACCGAAATTCGACAGCTTTTCGACCGTCTTTCCGGCTTCGTCGCGCAGCCTGGCGTCGACCGGAGTATCAGGCGTAACCGGAACCACCGTCAGCACGGCTACGATCTGCGTCTTTTTCACCGACTCCGACTCCCCGGAAAACACCCAGCCGAGAAACGGGATGTCTCCGAGAAACGGCACCTTGCTCACGCTCCGCACCAGCGCCGACTTTTCCAGCCCGCCGATATAAAATACACCGCCGTCGTTCGCCATCTGCAGACTTGTATTCAGCACCGTCTCGCTGGTGCGCGGTTCGCCGTTGCCCTTGAAACCGAGCAGATTGGTGTTGCTCATCGCAACTTTGATCTGCGATGCTTCGGTATTCACTTCCGGCGTCAGTTCCAGTGTGAAACCGAACTCCGCCTGTTTCGTAACCCGTTTCTTATCCTTCCGGATGGTGTAGGAATAGGCGCTCGTCCAGTCGTCCACATCCGTCGTGACCGGCGGCGTCACGGTGTTGTCGGTCAATGTCACGGAAACATCGTAGGCTTTGCAGGTCCGCCCGAGGTTCTTGCCGTCCGCCCGGGTCAGATACGCGCCGGATTTGTCCAGTGAAATATTGTAGTAGGTGCGGGTGTTGATCTTCGTGCGGGTAATCACCACTTCCCCTGTATAGCCCGCCGGCCGGATATTGATTGCAAGCCCCTTCTCCTGATCGACCGCATTCAGCGTGTAGTCCGTGTTCCACGCCGGAATCAGCAATGCGTCGCTCAACGTCACCGGACCGGAATCGCCGGCAGTTTCCTCTCCGGCCTCAATCACTGGAATCCGGGTCACACTTGAAATCGTGCCGGTGCAGCGGTTCATGATCGAGGTCCGGCCGGAGGTGATCACCTTCGCCTTGCTTTTCGCGACCAGGAAATCCAGATATTTGGAGTTCCATTTCGGATTGAAGTTGAAGGCGCTGGTGTGTGAACTTTTGATCAGGTTGGAGGCGACGTTGTTGTTCAGGAAGTCCCAGCCGCTCGCGTAGCGCGCCCCCGCCGCGAAGAGGTCCGCGCCCGGACCGTTCTTCCACGCCTGAAAGTCGATGCCGAGATTGCCATCGTTTTCGCTGTCGATCTCGTAGATTTTATAATCGACCAATGCCTCGGTAACCGGCGCGTCGTACTCCTTGAGAATCCGTTCGATCGCCTTCTGGCTGAACGGGCTGGTATAGAACATCAGCGCATTCAGCCCGACATCCGCCCGGACGGTGTCGATGCCGCCCTGCAATTCCACATCATCGTCGGCTTCAGTCATGCCGACCCGCCGCACCAGAGCGGCCAGCGTCGCCGAATCCCAATATTTCGGATAATAAAGGAAGAATTTCCGGCCGGTCTCCGAAGCCAGTCCGGGTTTGTCAAGCATCTCGACGATCTGGTCGATGCTCATGCCGTTTTCGACCGGTTCAAAGCGGTATTGCTCCGCGGAAACAATCAACATTCCGGTGCCGTCCATATAGCGGATCGCCTCAACCTTGGTGTCGTTGGTGTCGACCCGCCGCGACCGCACCGCCGCCATGATGAACGGGCGGATCTCATACGGATCGGCGTGCTTGAGCACATAGACCCGGGTGTAGACGAACGGGTCGTTGTTGGTGTTCACAAAGGTGATCGCGTCGGTTTCGCGATTTACCTCGACGTTCAGCAGCGGCAGCACCTGCGTCGGCAGCGGCGAAGGCGTCGGTTTGTCCCATTCGGCGGCGGCGCGGAGGCCCGGCAGAAGGGCCGCAAATGCAAATACGGCGGCGATGATTTTTCTGTTCGTTTTCATAATCGCGGTTTTCTCCATTTAAAATCCGGTTTTGTTCGCGGCCGCCAGTTCGGCGGCTTCGATCACTTTGCCCGCAGCCGGATTCGGGATATTCTTCGTTTCGACCGGTACGGCGCTCATCGTCACGAACACCCTCATTTTGCTGTCCACCTTGCTTTCGGCGCCGAAAAGGTATTTCAGCACCGGAATTTCGCCGAGAAACGGCATGCCGTTGTACTGCTCGGTTACCACGTGCTTGTCGTAGACCGCCAGCAGTTTTTCCGTGCCGGCCTCAAGGGTCAGGTTCGAGCTGAAACTGTTGCTGTCAATGGTCGCCACGCCCTGATTGTCGGTTTCGACCAGCGAATTGACTTCGAGATTCCAGTTGCACATCAGCGTCAGCACCTTTTTGGCCGGATCATCGCCGAAGCAGATCACCGGCGAACTCAAATAAAACGAAAATTCACTGCCGTCGAGCGCGTCAAGCGAAGTGGTCTGATTTTCATCCTTCACGATATTCTGCAGTTGCGGCGTGAATTTGAAGCGGTAGGAGGCATCCTCCCACGAAGTCGCCGCCGGAGTGGTGAAGTCATTGGTCAGCGTCAGCATCGCGGAGGCGGCGGTCCACGCCTTGCCTTTCTGCGCAAGCATCCGCAGGAAGGTCGCGTCGAAGTTCGGGGCGACCAGAATGCCGCCCAGCCCGGTCGCATCCCAGATTGGTCCGCTCGACAGGATATTCGTGAAATCCTGCAGATGCTCGACCGAGTAGAAGTTCGAGAAATCGAATCCGGTTGCAAAAACTTCCGCCCCCGGGCCATTTTTCCACGCCAGATAATCGATGCCCAGTTCGCGGAAATTGTTATCGCTGATCACATAGATGTTCAGTTGAACCTGAAGCTGCGGCAGCGGGCGGTCGAGCGCGGTCAAAAACTTCAAATATGCTTCCCCCTGCGACTTTGAACTTTTCCAGTAGAACATATTCGAACCGACATCGAAATAGCTTGCGCCGGAGCCGAATCCGTCGATGAAGGTCTGCGACACGACATGGTTCATATTTTCACTGGTACGGTACTTCCCGCAATAAACGAACCGGGTCACGCCGTCGCCTTCGATGGCCGAACCGTTTTCATCGATTTTGGGGGATGGGTAGTCCAGCTTGGCGACCATGTCGTCGATGTAGGGGAGCAGCTGACTGCCGGTGGAGACCACCAGATATTGTTTTTTCCCCGCCGCGTAGTCCAGGCTCTGGATCGTCGACTGATCGTCGAACCGTTTGATCGCGCCTTTGATGAACGGCAGGATGTCATGCGCCCTGACATGTCTGAGTTCATAGGTTTTCGTGGTCATGTAGTGCTGGTTACGGTCCTCGTTGAATACGATGGTGCGCTCTTTGCTTTCGGCCGCGAATGCGGCGGCGGACATGGCACCCGCCAGAAGCAGGGCCGTGATCCGTTTTATACCGCCTGACTGATAGTTCATGATGTATCTCCTGTAACTGACCGGTTGTTTTTCTGGCCGCCCCATCGGCGGATTTTCCGGACGCACCATAGAGAAGCACTTCACGTGCCAAGTCTCACGGCATATCTCATATCGTACTTATAATAAAATAATTACGTTTGAATTCAGGACAATGGTTTATTTTCAATTCCTTACAATTATGTAAACCGGAACCTTGCGTTTTACAAAACCGGGAGAGTACGGCGATAAAGCGACACCGATCACTGAAGACGAATTGCAAGGAAAGTCTGCCGTTTTGAAGGCAGGCGGGTCTGTCCGCCCTGCCGGGCGGCAGGGCTTGTGCACTACACGGCCTGATTTGCAATCGCATCTCCGGCAACTGGGCGCTGTAGCGCGCAAGTGTCTCCGACGGCCAACGGTTTCACCGTTGGATCACGACCGGCAACGTGCCGGAGCGGAGTATCGCCGATAGATCATAACGCGCCCCGGTCCCGGGCAAAGACAAAAAAACACGCCGGATCATCGAAGGGGGGGATTTCGAACGACCCGGCGCGCAAAAGGGACTGAATAACTCAAACCAGCCAGGCGACTGCAATTGAAGCCGCCGCTATGAAAATTACCTCGCAGGTAAATTTACTCATCCATCAGACTCCTGTACTTCCTCATACTCCGGAGGAATCATCCTGTTGATCCCTCTTTCTGTTATATAGTATACCCGTCTGGAATGGCCGGAATATTGCCGCAAGATTGCAAATCGGCAATCTTCGCGAAAAATCAGCAATTTTTCGGAAGTTCGACGGTAAAACAACTGCCTTCGCCCAGTTTGCTGGCGGCGGTAATCTCGCCGTGATGGGCGCGCACGATCGCCCGGACCAGTGCCAGCCCGAGGCCGTTGCCGGGACGGGTACGGCTCGCGTCACTGCGGAAGAAGCGTTCAAAGATATGTTCCAGGTCCTCTTCACGGATACCGCAGCCGGTATCCGCAACCCGGAACAGGATCACATCCTCCTTCACCGTCAGCGAAAGCGTGATCGTTCCGCCGGGCGGCGTGAATTTCAGCGCATTGTCGATCAGGTTGGAGACCACCCGCTGCAGCTTGATCCGGTCTCCCCGGAACGGCACCGCCGCATCCGGCAGTTCCGCGGCCAGTCGCACATCGCCGTCTTCGGCCAGCGGCTGGAAAAGCTCGGCCGCGCGCGCGATCATTTCGCGCAGGTCCAGCAGTTCGGCTTCTGGAGTTTCGATATTGGACTCGGTCTTGGTAATCTCAAGCATCGTATTGATGATCTGGATCATCTGGCTGCATTCGTCGGCCACCACGCCGGCCAGCTCCCGGTAACGGCCCAACTCGGGGGGGCCCTCGACGGTCACTTCAGCAAGGCCCCGCATCCGGGTCAGCGGGGTGCGCAGATCGTGCGCGACATTGTCGGTAACCATCTTCAATTCATTGAACAGTTTTTCCGTATTGGAATTCATTAAATTGAAAGTGCAGACCAGTTCATTGATTTCAGCGCCGCCATCCCCTTCCGGAACCCGCCGGCTGAAATCTCCGCCCGCCGTTTCCCGTGCCGCATCGCTGACGCGCAGCACGCCGTTCACGAATTTGCGGGCGATCAGCCACCCGACCACCGTGCCGACAATCAGGAAAAAGCTGAAAATGCCGACATGGAGCAGGGTATATTCCTCAATCAGTTGCTGAACCGGCTTCAGGCTCTGCCCGACTTCCAGCGTGGCGCCGTCGAACAGCCGCAGCCGCATGATCCGGAAATCGGAACGGGCGCTCCCGCGGACGCTGAATCCCGGCGTCAGTTCCCCGGCGTCGGCAAGTTCCGCACTGTTCGGGGATGACGCGACCAGTTTGCCGTCGGCGCCGTACAGCGCGTACCAGACGTTGCGGACCCCTTCCAGCCGGGCGCGATTCTCAAAACTGCTTTCCAGCATCTCCAGATGGTTGGCGGGATGCAACTCGCGCGAATAGACGCCGCCGGAACTTTCCTGCCTCAATTCATAGAGTTTTCCGTGCTGCACGCCGAAGAAAGTCTGATAGCGTTCGTCGCCGCCGCTCTTTTCAAAACCGAGCAGCAGCACGACGCCCGGCAGTTTTTTGCGGAATGCATCGAATTCGCCGCGCGTTACCGCGCTGACCGGAATTTCCCGGTCGAACTGGCGGTAACGCTGCCCGGTCAGATATTCATAGAGAAACTGGCGGGCGCCGGCTTCCAGCTGCCGGTCGAAGCCGTTCAGCAGCCCGCGCCGGATCGTCAGGTGCGCGATCAGCACGCAAAGGGCCGACGAGAGGGCGAACAACAGCGCGTAGCGCAGCGCGATCCTGAATTTAACGGTGTCGAAAATCCGCTTCCGGCTCAAGGACATAGCCAAACCCCCGCACCGTATGGAGCAGTTTTTCTTTGAACGGTTTATCAAGTTTTTCGCGGAGCCGGCACATCCGGGTCTCCACAATATTGGTCTGCGGGTCGAAATTGTACTCCCACACGTGTTCCATGATCATCGTTTTGGAGACCACCCGGCCCGCATTCCGCGCGAGGTATTCCAGAAGCGTGAACTCCAGCGGCTGGATATCGATCCGGGTGGAACCGCGGTACACCTTGCGCGACAGAAGATCGATCGACAAATCGCCGACCGTCAATGTGGAAGGCTCCGCCGTCGCGCTGGCCCGGCGCAGCAGCGCCTGAATCCGCGCGATCAGCTCCGAAAAGCTGAAAGGCTTGACCAGATAGTCGTCACCGCCGGTCTGCAACGCCCGGATTTTGTCGTCGACCGAACTGCGCGCGCTCAACACGATCACCGGTAATTTGATTCCGGCGGCCCGCAGCTTTTCGATCAGAGTGAAACCGTCCAGGCCGGGCAGCATGATATCGACCACGGCGAGGTCGCAGGATTCAGTGGTCGCCTTGAACAGGCCGTCCCGTCCGTCCGCCGCGTGGACCGTGGTGTAGCCGGACTGCTGCAACCCCTTCAGTATGAAATCGGCGGTTCTGGCATCATCCTCCACCAAAAGAATCTTCATAATCGCTCTCCGGCTGGCTCCTTCGTCTTTTCTCAAGGTTATACTGTACAATATTCACCGGACGTTGTCAAGCATCATTGCCGAATTGCAATCCGTACGCTCACGAACCGGTCGCGGCGGGTGTAATCCGCAAGCACGTCGATCTCATCGAACCCGCCGAGCTTGACGAAAAGCTCCGCCAGGCGGGGCGCCTGCGGCGGTGAAAGTTCAAAGATCGCCCGTCCGCCCGGATTCAAATGATCCGCAAGTTCGCGGGCGGCGCGTTCGATCAACCGGAAACCGCCGTCCGGGGCAGTCAGGGCGAGCTGCGGTTCAAAAAGCCGGACCTCCGGCTCAAGCGCCGGGTACTCCTCCTGCGTCACATACGGCAGATTCGCTCCGACCAGATCGAAGCGTTCCCCCGGCAATTCCGAAAAGAGATCCGACTGCAGGAAGCGCACTTCACCGCCGCAGCGGACGCGATTGCGCCGCGCAACCTCCAGCGCGTCGGAGCTGACGTCCACCGCCGTAATCCGCACGTCGGGGCGTTCCGCCGCAACCGCCAGCGCGATCGCTCCCGAACCGGTGCCGAGATCCAGCATCGAACCGCCCTCCGGCAGATGTTTGACCGCATATTCCGCCAGCAGTTCCGTCTCCGGGCGCGGAATCAGCACGGCAGGCGTCACCTCAAGTTCCAGATCCATGAAATAGGCGACGCCGAGCAGATACTGCAGAGGTTCGCGGTTCGCGCGGCGGCGGGCCAGCTCCCGGATATGCCGCTCCAGCTCCGCCGGAACCGGTTCGCCGGCGCACAAAAAAAGTTCCGGCCGCGAAATCCCGGCCAGCTCCGTAATCAGAAGGTCGCTGTCCACCGCCGCCGAAGCGATTCCGGCATCGGCAAACATCCCGACCAGTTCGCGGCGCAGTTCCGAATAGGTAATCATTCCTGCGGTATTCCCCCGTTATTATCATTTTTCATAATATAGCGGCGGAGGAATATTTTGCCAACCCGAACCTCCGGCAATCCCGCAATAGATAATAATTCCGGCCGCCGGAGGCATTCACAAACGGCGCAGGCTTTCGCGTTCGATCAATTCCACATCGAGCAGCATTACCCTTGACCCGACTTCCCCGGGAGTGAAGATAATCTTCATTGCGGCGTCAATCATCACTTCAGCGGTGGAACCGGAAACGGCGGTCAGGCGCGGGCAGGTGAATTCCGCCTGCACCGTGTCAGAAAATGCCGTCACAATGCTGACATCCTCCGGGCACCGCAGCTTCAAGTCGGCCAAAGCCCGCAACGCCCCCGCCGCTCCCGATGCGGTATCGACCACCAGGGCGGTCACTTCCGGGTGATTCCGCATCACTTCAAGCGTCTGGCCGTAGGCGCATTTCATGGAACTGCCCCAGTTCTCCATGATTTTGACCGGTTTTGCGATATCGCTCCAGCGCATCTTACGGCGGCGGACCGCATCCTTCATTCCCCTGAGGCAACTGCGCGACGCGATGGTGGTGGGCAGCTCGTTCGGAATAATGCCGATATGGCGGTGGCCGGCGGCGATCACCGCATCCATTTTCAGGAACCCGGACTGCACATGGTTGCGCCGGATGCAGAAAATATTCCGGTAAGAATCGATATCCTCGATCTCTCCGGCCACCACCACCGGCACACCGATTTCGTCCAGCCGCCGGATCACGTTCGGCGTGAAACTGGTGCAACTGGCCAGAATGATCCCTTCGAGTTTCCGGCATTCCCGCACCAGCTCGAACAGCAGTTCGTAGTCGGAATCCGGCTGCATTTTCAGATTCAGCAGCAGCCGGTTGGAGCGCATCGCGGCGATTTCGGCACAATGCACTTTGCTCCAGATATCGAAACTGAAGAAATCGGGATAGACGATGATCACTTCACCGCGGACGCGGCGGCTTGCCGGAGAGCTTTTCATCATCTGGTTGCGCGGCAATACAAAACTGCCCACTCCGATCTTCCGGGAGACATATCCTTCGACGGCAAGATCCGCCAACACGCGCGTCATCGTCGAACGGCACACTCCGAATTCTTCGGCCAGCATCCGTTCCGGCGGCAGCTTCGCGCCGACCTCCAGTGCGACGATGCGGTCGAGCAGGGCCTGTTTTACCTGATGACGGTTCAATGGAACGGTTCTCCCGGTTGCCGGAATTGCGATTTGATCATTGTATACCATACCGGCGGAACTGTCATTTTTCAAGGAGCCTGACCGCCTTTCCGGCGTCGTTCCGAAGCTCCCGGCCGCCGACTGCGCCGAAGGTGTTGTCGTCAAGCGTGACCTTGCCCCGGACATTGCCCAGAATCCGCACGCCGTCGCCGGTGGTGCTCTGAATGCGGTTGTTCCGGCACACCAGTTCGATTTCCGATTTGCCGCCCTGCAGCTTCACTGCGTCGTTCAGTCCGTTCCGGATGGTGTTGTTTTCAATCACCGCGCCGGCGATCGGAGCTCCGGGAGAGTGAACCCAGATCGAACCGAACTTCTGGTTCCAGTTCACGCCGCCGCAATCGACGATCCGGTTGCCGCGGACGGCCACCCCGTCGAACGGCCACGCACTGTGTCCGGTCGAAACCTGAATGCCCGCCACCGGCTGCGCCCCCCGGACGAGGTTGTTTTCGGCTGCAATATTCACTCCGCCGTACAACCCGATCCCGTTGCCCCACCAGTTCGACTCGGAGGTGTTGCGGCGAAACAGGATGTCGCTGTTGCTCCCGACGAGTCCTCCGCCCTTGTCGGTATTGGAAAACGCGGCGAAGGAGTCGTCGCCGTTGCCGCGCGCATGGCAGTTTTCGATCAGTACCCGGTGAGAATTGTTGTTGACGTTGATCCCGTCGGCCTTGTTGTTGCGGAACCGGCAGTTGCGGATCACTCCATCCCGGCAGTTCCCGATCCAGATGCCGACGCCGCACCGCTCGATCCAGAGATTCCGCAACTCAAAGTTCTCGCCGGAACCGACCACGCCGCGCTGGAACGGCTTTCCGCGCCGCCGGCTGAAACCGATCACGTGCAGGTCGCTGACCCTGATATTCCTGCCCGCCAGCCGGAAACCGAGGTTGCCGTTCCACGGCCCCTTGTCGGAAGGCAGCACATGGGTCATCAGCGTGGAGTGCCACATGCCCGCGCCGCACACCGTGACGTTGTCCAATTCGAGGATGCCGTCCTGCCGGAACACGCCGCGCGGAATGTAGACTTTTTTCCCCTGTTTTTTCGCTTCCGCCACACACTTGCGCAACGCGGCGGTATCATCGGCGCCGTCGTCGGCCGTCGCGCCGAATTCAGTGACCGGCAGCGCATCCGGCGGGCAGGGCAACGGCGGCGGAACAAGCTCAAAATCGACCAGATCGATCACATAAAAAGGCGCATCGTCACCGGCGCTTTTCCGCAGCGTCAACACTGTTCCGGCCGGAAATTCCCGGTCCAGCAGCAGCCGCGCCTCATCGAAGAAATTGCGTGCGAAACCGCCCGGCTTCTGCGCAACCGCCGGATCTTCCAGCAGTCCGCCGTCGGAATCGGCATACAGCCAGGTATACCGGGAGTGAAGCGGAAGTTTCGCCGCCGGTTTGCCGTCGGCCAGCACGCTCAACGTCGCATCGATCCCGCCGCCCTGCGGCGCATCCGGGATGCAGCAGCGCACCACGATTGAATTGAACGGTTTTTCGGCCTTGAATGAGATCCGGTCGCCCTCCCGTTCCAGCCGGACCGCCCGGCGGGTCACCGCTTCCGCGGCGATATCGCCGCGTTTTACCGATTGGAGCAGCGTGCCGGTGTATTCGGCATCCGCCGCAAAACAGGTGATGAAAGGCACGTCGGCCCCGGCCGCACCGGATGCCGCAGATGTATCCGCGCTTTGCACACAACAACTCAACAGCAGCGCAACCCCCGCAGTCAGGTACTGTTTCATTTTGCTTTCTCTCTCCCTGTTATTCAGCCAGTTCATATCTCTGATCATCCTTGTTGCAGCGGCCGTACCGGAAAACTCCATACTTCTGCCGGCCGCTCTCCACATGCCCGTCATACATCAGCACATTGGCCTGCAGCTTGTGAACGAGGCCGAGCGTGTCGAACGCCGCCTTGTAAAACTGCGAATACCCCTTTTCGCCGATATAATACCAGCTGTCGAACGTAGTCACGAACCGTGACGGAGAAACCGACTTTCCATCGGTCGTATCGTCGGTCCGGGCCGTCGAAGCCGCTTCAATGTCCACCGCCGTAAAACGGTTTCCGGAATTTTTCCAATAGCAGTTGAAATTTTTCGAGGCGTTGTCTTTGGTCCGGGCGCCCCGCTTTGCATAGCTCCAGTTCTCATGCTGAAAGAAGAACGGAGAACTGGCGGGACAGACCGCGATCCACGCATGTCCTTTCTTTTTCGTATTATATTTCGGCAGATAACTGAGATTCGCCATGCTGATCGCCCACCTTGCCTGATTCAAAGCTCCCGGAAACGACGGCGAAGCGGCCGCCTGCAGTCCCGGCCCGTACAGAAATTCATCGTAGTCGGAAATGTACTGAAAATCGGCCAGACCGATCTGCTTCAGATTTCCCGAACACTGCACCGCCCTCGCCCGGTCCCGCGCCGAATTCAACGCCGGCAGCAGCAGCGATGCGAGAATTGCAATGATCGCTATCACGATGAGCAGCTCAATAAGCGTGAAATTACACGGCAATGATCTCCGGCCGACCTGTTTTTCTTCCATACCGCCTCTGTGCATCCGATCCTCCAAAATAAGAACCAAAATATTTTTTCAAAAATTGGATTACACATATATTATGACAAAAAGTATCCCTGATGTCAAGTCCTGCGGAAAAGATATTCGTTTTTTTACCGGCTGCGGGCAGAATTGCGAATCTGCCGGGCGGACGCCTATTTGCCGGAAGCCTCACGAACGATTTCGGCAAATTCCTGCGGAGAAAGCTCGGAAAGATGCTTGCCTTTGCGCGCCAGCTTCTCATTGACCTTGATCGCCGTCTCCGTCATCCGTTCATGCGTCTCCTCGGAGCCGCCGACCAGATAGAAATTGTCTCCTTTGGTCACCCGTTTGTGACCGTCCTGATTATCCAGGCCAACGCCCAGCATCAGGCCGTCCGGAGATGGTTTCGGGGTATTCTCCATTATACTCCTTTACTTCAGGGTTTGACCAGGATATCCGCGAAATCGCCGTTGTAACCGATCTTTCGCAACAACCAGATATGCGGCTGCAGGAAGCCGAAGTTCGCGAGATTATGCGAATCCGTCCCGAAGCTCAGCTTCAAGCCTGCTTCAATCGCCCGGCGGGTGAATTCGGGATTCGCGGAATTCTGGTGAAAGTTGACTTCCGCCGCCATATTGTATTGTTTCAGCACCGCGATAATCCGGTCGAACCACGGTTCTTCATCGAAACCGCGCGCCGCCAGAATCCGGGTCGGATGCGCAAGCACATTGATTCCCGCTTTGCCGTGGGCTTCGATCAGAGAGAGCAACTGCAATCCGCTCTCTTCCGCACTCAACCCCTGATCGATATAGTGGGTCGCCCCGATCTTGAACGGCAGCGATTTCAGAATTTCCGGTTCCAGAACCGGCTCTCCCGCGCGGGAAACATCCACTTCAAAACTGACCCGGAATCGCGGGTCGGCCGTCGTCACATACTGTCGGAACAGCTTCATGCGCGGTTGAACCGCAGGCGAATCGAATCCCTCATCGAACCAGCGGTGTCCCCAGAAATCCCGGTTGGTATAGTACAACTGGCCGGAGTGTTCGGTAATCACCGCACCGGTCAGGTTCAACTGATCCATCAGGTCCGCCTCGATTCCGATGTCCATATTTTCACTGCAATAGGCGAACGGCGTATGGGTGTGGCAGTCGAACCACTCAAAACCGCCGGGCAGCCGGAACGATTCCACTTCAGTACGGACCGTGCCGTCGTCGCCCAGCTCGACCATCGCATAGCGGAACGGACTTTCACACAGCGCCGGAACCGTCACATACGTACATTTACCATCGCTGAACTGCGGAACTCCCCGGTGACAGTGGGCGCCGACCGACAGCACACAGCCGGTCTCGTGCATCTTGCGGATCACCGCGTCATGATTCACATAGTTGTAAGGACAGTCAGCACCGGACGGCAGCACCGGAACATGCTGGAATGCCACCAGATTTCCCGAAAAATTCCGACGCGCCCGATCGAAACGTTCCAACTCCTGCGGCAGGCGTTCGGAATTGTAGCCGGGACGCTCCGGATCAGCCCAAAACGGAAGAATCCGGGCGTTTCCGATTTCCAGATAATCGGGCGGCTGCGGAAATACCTGATAGAACATTTCCGGCGCCGGATCGTGATTGCCGGGCAGAACCAGCACCGGAACCGGAATTTTTTTCAACAGTTCCGCAATCTCCTGCAACCTCCCGAATGCCGCATGGTCACATGCTCCGGCCGGATCGATCAGATCGCCTCCGATCAGCACCGCATCCGGCCAGCCTGTAATCATCAGCATCTTCACAAAGCGGTGCAGAAAAAAGTACGCGTACTCACCTTTGCGCTCCGGATGTTTCCAATTCGCCGTTTTCTGATAGTGCAAATCGGCGGCGACAGCAAGTTTCAGGCTCATTTTTCCACTCTTTCCAGTAATTTTTTGCAGCCGTGTTCATCGACCGCCACAAAAGTGCATTCCGCCCGGACTGCGACCTCATTTCCAACCCGTCCGGTCAGTTCAAAAGTCACACTGCTGCGCCCAAACCGAGATTCTCCACCAGAAAAATCGATGATCTCTCCCGCCCGGACCGGTCTTGAAAGCACAATTTCCCCGAACCGGTATCCGACCATATGCGGTTCACCGGTGCATTTCATGGCATGGATCGCAGCATGTTCCGCAACGAAATCAAGCATCCGGCCGCCGTAAAGCACACCGCCGAGGCTCAGGTCGAGCGTCTTTACCAGCCTGCTGCCAAGATGAGTTTCCATCGTCGTTCTGTCTCCGCAATTCTTTTGCGGTTTAATATACTATATCTCCGCAATTCCTGCAACCCGGCATTCCCTGCAAACAGGGGGATTTCAGGGTAGTTGATTTTGGCTGAAATAAAAAATAAAAAAATATCGATGTTTTTATATCGAATGGGTTGAAATTTCCGTTTTTCCTCTTATATTATATGGCAACGCAAGATGATAGAGGTTGATGTAAAAAAAATTGTAATTTCCGGTTTCAAGCCGGTTTAATATATTTCCCTGTTCCCTTTTCCCTTCTCCCGGCCGGGTGCCTCCCTGTACCCGGCCACTTTTTTGTCCGGCTTCCGGTATGAAATGAATAGCGTGGCGCAGATCAATAAGGGCGGGTATAGCACGCCCCGTTGCCGGCGGCGCCGTAACTGACCCACATCAGTTCGCGTGGATTCGCGCGCAGGAAAAGGTCGCCGTTTCCCTGAATCGACGGATCGGCTTCATTTCCGGCCGCCTGCCAGCCGCGTGACCGCAGGAAATCGGAGGTGTTGCGCAACAGTTGCTCCGGGGAATTTCCGCTGTTTTCAAAGGAGCCGTAAACTGCTTTGCGTCCGGGAAACTCCACAACCTGAACGGCCTTCGCCCCAACCGGCAGCGGCGGCAGCGATGCGGGCCATTCCCCCGGCCCCGGCAGCTTCAATGGAGAAGTGATGCAGAACATCGTCAGCGGTTTCCCGTCTCCCGAATTCACGATCAGCCACCGTTCCACTTGGTTTTCACCGGTTTTGTAAGCGACCCGAATGGTATCGCCGGCGGCGCGAAGCTCTTTCGGATCAAAGTTCCCCTTCAAAAAAAGAATCAGGTTGTCGAACGTCGAATCGATGCGCCGGACTTCCAGTTTCAGGCGCACCCCGTTCACGATCATCGGTTCGATAAGCAGTATTTCCCGGTCGATTCCTGGAATCGAATCCACTTTGGAACTCAACACCGATCCGCCGCCGGAATACGGCCACAGGGTGAATATTTCCGCGCGAACGGCAAAAAAGAAAAGGAACATTATGAAGACGAATATGCTTTTTCGCATCATAATCATTCCTTTACAATGAAAACGTTTCCTGATCGCCAACTCCCGGCAATGCTTTATGCTTTTACCTTTTAAGTGTCGCGAGAAAATGCTCCATGCGGTTTACCGCTTCGATGATATCCTCGGCGCTTGCCGCGTAGCAGCACCGCACGAATCCTTCGCCGCACGCGCCGAACGCCGAGCCCGGCACGACCGCCACTTTTTCAGCTTTCAACAACTCTTCCGCGAACTCCGTCGAACTCAATCCCGTCGACCTGATCGACGGAAACGCGTAAAACGCCCCTTTCGGCATCAGGCACTCCAGCCCAATCCGGTTGAAGCCGTTGACCATCAGGTCGCGGCGTTCATGATAGCTGTCCCGCATCTGCTGCATCGACTTCGTGCCGTTGCGCAACGCTTCCAGCGCCGCTTCCTGCGCCATCGTCGACGCGCACATGATCGAATACTGGTGAACCTTCATCATCGCGTCGATGATCTCCCGCGGCCCGCAGGCGTAACCCACCCGCCATCCGGTCATCGCGAACGCCTTCGAAAAACCGTGCAGGAAAATCGTCCGCTCCCGCATTCCCGGCAGCGACGCGATCGAAACATGTTCGCCTTCATACAGCAGTTCGGAGTAGATTTCGTCGGTCAGTACGATCAGGTCGTGTTCAACCGCAATCTCGGCGACCTTTTCCAGATTTTCGCGGGACATCACCGCGCCGGTCGGATTGCACGGGAAATTCAGCAGCAGCGCCCGGCTTTTCGGCGTGATCTTACGAAGCAGAATCTCCGGGTCGAGTGCAAAACCGTCCTTCGCATAAGTTTCGACCACCACGGGCACGCCGTGCGCCATGCGGATTTCAGCCGGATACGACACAAAACACGGCTCAGTGTAAATCACTTCATCGCCTGGATTCACCAGTGCGCGCATCGCGATATCCAGCGCCTCGCTGACGCCGATGGTGACGATGCACTCGTTTTTCGGATCGTATTTGACGTGGTAATTCTCCTCCACATAGCGGCAGATTTCCCGGCGCAGCGCCGGAGTGCCGAGGTTGGAGGTGTAGCTGGTATGCCCTTTTTCCAGCGAAAAAATTCCGGTTTCCCGGATGGTCCACGGCGTGGTAAAATCGGGTTCCCCGACGCCGAGACTGATCACGTCGTCCATCGTATTGACCAGATCGAAAAAGCGGCGGATGCCGCTCTTGGGCAGAGTTTGGATATGGTCGGCAACCAACGGCCTACGGACACACTTTGAGTCGTTCATATTCTTCATCACTTTGCATAATCCTGCCGGATTCTTTGTATTTCTTCAGCATAAACGAGGTGGAAGTCGAGAGCACACCCTCGATCGTCGAGAGCTTGGCCGAAACGAACGAGGCCACTTCCTGAAGCGAATTCCCCTCAATCGTCAACAACAGATCGAATCCCCCGGAGACCAGCGAAAGATCGATGACCTCCGGGTATCGCGCAATACGCCGCGCCACCTGGTCGAAACCGCCTTCGCGACTGGGTGTGACCTTCACCTCGATAATCGCCTTGACTTTGTTGTCTTCCAATTCCGATTCGTTCAGAATCGCGGTATAACCGCGAATCACGCCGCGCTTTTCCAAATCCGTAATCGCAGCCTCGACGGCCGCGGCATCCAGTCCGGCCCGCAAAGCGATTTCAGATGCGCTCATGCGCGCATTTTCGCTGAGCAGGTTCAAAATTTTCGATTCCATGATACGCTTCTCCGAAATAGTTGAAAACCTGTTCCGATTAATATAGACCCGTTTTAAATGATTACCAGCGCAACGCTCCGAGAACCCAGAAAATCACGCCGTTGTAAATAAAGCTGTCCATCACGTCAAAGACGCCGCCCATCCCCGGAATGATGTGCCCGGAATCCTTCACGTCGCAGGCCCGTTTCAACGCCGACTCCGTCAGATCCCCCGCCAGGCTGCCGATCGCCAGCAGGATTCCGGCGGCGACGTACCACGAGAGCGAAGTTCCGAGATTCTGCATCGGGAGCCGGCAGAACGGCGCTTCCGCATAGATATGCCAGAAAATCAGGCTGACGCCGACGGACATCGCCATGCCGCCGATGGTTCCCTCCCACGATTTTTTCGGACTTACGGAGGGACAGATTTTATGATTGCCGCCGGGCAGATAGCTGGAAAGCTTTCCGAAAATATACCCGCCGGTATCCATCGCCTTGGTCACCAGAATCAGGAACAGAAGCTGCCGGGCGCCGATGTTCAGCGGAACCGGCCCGACCGGCAGATTGCGGTTGAAGTAGACCAGCGCAACCAGAACCAGCGGAAATCCAGTCAAGATCAACACCCCGATGGAAGTCAGCACCTTCCCGATCGCCGCTTTGCGGTCTCTGCTGAAAAGCAATATCAGCCAGCCTCCGATTCCCGCAACCGCGATCGTTGCGGGCAGCACCGCCGCCATCACTTTCGCCGCCTCGGATTTTTCAAACAGAATCAGCACATTGAAGAGCATCAGCACGAAAAACAGCACGCCGCCGGCCATCGCCGCCAATCGCGGATAACTTTTCACGCCGAGCCTGCCGACCATTTCGCAGACTTCATACACCACTGCGGCAAATACCAGCGGCACGATCAGCGCATACAAATACGGTCCGCCTGCGGACCAGTAGATGATCGCCGCAAGCAGCGCGAGCAACAACGGAAAACTGATGGCGCGGTATTTAAGCACTTTTCTGAAATTCCTTTTTTAAAAAAATTCTATCAATAAACGATCCGTTACAACTCCGTCACTTTTCCGCCACTTTACTGTCTTGAGCGTAAAAACGGCAAAAATAACCCTGCGCCAGCACGTTATCGGTCGGGGCCGAACGTCGGCTTCGACGACCGGGTGAAAGCACCTTGGCCGTCGAACATTCTATCACAACCGGCGCCAAAAGCTCCCGCACCTGTCCGGGCCGCATCCGCAATAACTTGCCGATACCGCCGCCCCTCGCAACGGCTCCGCGCTCCGAACCGGCTGTTTCAAATCCGCTTCGCTTATTTGCAACAACCGCGCGCTCCGCCGGGTGGTACTGCTGCTCCGATTGCGGTCGGCACTTGCCGACCTTACATTTCGCCCGGCTCCGGACCCGCGCCTGCGCGGTCCTACACCGGGCGACCAGCGTTCCGCCGCTGGACCGCGTCCGGCAACGTACCGGTGCGAAGTGCCGCTTTGCGGTTTTTATTTTTATTTGCGGCCTCCGAAGCGCCGATCCCTCTGCCCATACGCTTCCAGCGCTTCCCCAAACTCTTTTTTTCCGAAATCCGGCCACAACGTATCCGTCACATACATTTCCGAATATGACAGTTCCCACAACAGAAAGTTACTCAGCCGCAGTTCACCGCTGGTACGGATCAGCAGATCCGGGTCCGGAATATCCGGCGCATACAGATAGTTGCGGAAGCTCTCCTCCGTCACTTTCGGAAATCTGCCGCCTTTTTCCGTCATTTCCGCCGCCATTTTATTCACGGCATCCACAATTTCCGCGCGTCCCCCGTAATTCAACGCCAGATTCAAGGTGCCGCCGTTATTTTTTTCCGTCATTTCAATCGCATGCAGCAGCTTTTTACGCGCCCCCGGAAACAGGTCCTCCGTCCGCCCGATCGTCCGAAGCCGGATTCCGTTCTTCATCAATTCCGGCAGTTTGTCGTCGATGAACTCCTCCAGCAATCCCATCAGCGCCGTCACTTCCGCAACCGGCCGTTTCCAGTTCTCGGTGCTGAATGCGTAAAGCGTCAGAAATTCGACGCCGTATTCCTGAGCCGCCTTCAGCACCTCCGTAACCTGCCGCGCCCCCTGCCGGTGCCCTTCCACCTTCGGCAGGCCGCGGCGCTCGGCCCAGCGGCCGTTTCCATCCATGATGATCGCGACATGCCGTACTTTCACGTTTTTCAAAGCGACACCCCGCCGAACATATTCTCCTCCACCGCCAGGCAGATCGCATGGTAAACCGGCAGATGCAGTTCCTGAATCCTGTAGGTCTCCGTCTCCGGCACCGCAATCACGATATCGGCGTACCGTTCGCACGCGCCATGCTTTGAACCGGTGAGCAGAATGGTTTTGATTTTTTTCAGCTTCGCCGCCATCATTGCGTAACGGACATTCACCGCGCCGCCGCCGGTGGAAATTCCGAGCAGGATATCTCCGGGCGTCCCCAGCGCGTAAAGCTGCTGCGCGAAAACCAGGTTCGGATCGACGTCATTGCAGAACGCGCTGGTAAAACCGGGATGGGAGAGCAGTGAAATCGCCCGCAGCCCGCGCTGCAGCCGTTCCCCGAGCAGCACACCGTCCTCGCCGAACAGCTCCTCCAGCTTCGCCTGTTCGTGCTCCGGCAGTTCCCGGCGCAGCACGAATCCCTTCAGGAATTCGCCGCAGATATGGTCGCAGTCCGCCGCGCTGCCGCCGTTGCCGCAGGTGAAGAACGTGCCGTTGGAACGGAACAGGCCGGTCAGCTCCTCCACGGTTTTTTCGATCGCCGCCGAACAGCTTTCCAGAACCGGATACCGGTTCAAAAGTTTTTCAATTTGATTTTCCATAAGATTTGCAATTCCCCCTTCTCCGATATATCTTATTACAATAAAATAGTTGTCGAAGGGAGCTTTTTCAATCCCGTTTCCGCAAAAAACCAGGGTGGATTTCATCTCCGGTGCAGCGGTTGAAGGATTGACAATAAGCCGGTCAACAGGTTGTTAATAGATTGTGCAGCAATTGTGAACGGCGTTATAGCCAACATTGGTTCAACCGTTTATCAATAGAGTTGTCAACAGAGGAACGGCCCTGTAATCGGTTGCAAATTCGAGATTTGTGAGGTTATTAACAAAAAAGTCCGCTCTCTGCTGTTACTCATTTATATTTTAAAAATTAAGATATAAGTAGGAAAAAGAGGCGGCCCGGCCTGGCGGACGGGGCACTGCATTTTGATGGTTTATGTTCTGTGAAATGAATTGAGATATGGAGGATCAGAAACGATGAAATTTACGGTCAATCGGGAAAAACTGCAGAAAGCACTGCAGAGAGTGGGCAGCATCATCGGCTCGCGGTCGATGCTTCCCGTGCTGGGCAATGTGATGATTCAGGCGGAGGAAGGCGTTCTGACGCTGACCACGACCGACCTTGAAATCCGTATTTCGACGAAGGTGGATGCGGTGGTGGAGGAAGCCGGCGTGACCACCGCCCCGGCGCGCAAGCTCGCCTCGCTGGTCGGCTGCTTCGTCGGCACCGACGTCGTGTTCGAGGTCGACGACAAGGATCACATCAAAATCAAGTGCGGCACCAGCCATTTCACTTTGCTCGGACTGCCCGCCGCCGATTTCCCGGCCGCGGTCGAATTTGAAGCGCAGCGTGAAATCAAGATCAAGGAGAGCGACTTCAAGCGCATGATCGGTTCGATCTCCTATGCGGTCAGCGCGGACGATTCCCGGAAAGTGCTGACCGGCGTGCTGCTGAGCGCCCGTGAATCGACCGTCACGCTGGTGGCGACCGACGGCAAGCGCCTGGCGATGCAGGAAAAGACGCCGGAGGCGATCGAAGGCGGCGACGGCGATGCGATCATTCCGTTGAAGGCGGCTTCCGAAGCGCGCCGCCTGCTCGAAGGCGATGCGGTGATGACGATCCGGCTCGGCGACAAGCAGTGCACCTTCGTCGCGGGCGGCTTTGAACTGACGACCAAGCTGATCGAGGGGACCTATCCGAACTACCGCCAGGTGGTGCCGGCTTCGTTCGCGCGGACGGTGGAAGTGCCGACTTCGGTGTTTCTGGCCAAGATCGAGACGGTTTCGCTGGTACTGTCGGATTCGAGTTCCTACATCATCCTGCGTTTCGAGAACAACCAGTTGAATCTGCAGGCTTCCAGCGCGGAGGTCGGCGAGGGCAGCGACATGGTCGAAATCGCGTTTGAGGGCGAACCCTTTGAAGTGTCGTTCAACCCGGCTTATCTGGCCGATCCGCTCCGCAACGCGGATGCGGACAAGATCCGCATGAAGATCAACGACCCGCTGAACCCGGTCGCGATCGAGGGCAGCGAAGGCTTCCTGTACGTGATCATGCCGATCCGCAAGAAGTAAGCGCGTCCGAAACTTGTGGCTCTGATCGAACAACTGGAACTGGCGAATTTCCGCAGCTATGCGGCCGGCCGGTTCCGGTTTTCTTCTTCCCGGGTGGTGTTCACCGGCCCGAACGGGGCGGGAAAGACCAATCTTCTGGAAAGCATCTATTTCCTGAGCATCCTGCGTTCGTTCCGCACGGTTTCCGGCCGGGAGCTGGTGCGGATCGGCGAGCGCGGCTTTGAGTTGAAGGCGCGGGTTGACAAAGGTGCGTACCATGAGGAACTGCGCCTGGCGCAGACTCTGGCGGGGAAGCGGGAGACCTGGATCGGCGCGAACCGCATCCGCCGTTCCAGCGAGTTCATCCGGGAGTTCCGCGCGGTGGTGTTCGTGCCGGAGGACCGGAATATTTCCGGCGGAAGTTCATCGTTCCGCCGCCGTTTTTTCGATATGATGATTTCGACGCTGGACGGCGGTTATCTGACGGCGCTGAACAACTACTACCGGGCGCTGAGCCAGCGGAATCGGGCGTTGAAGCAGAAAGAGCAGGCGGCGGTGGCGGCGGCATTCGAGCCGGAGATGGCGGTGAATGCGCCGCTGATCGCGCGGCAGCGCCGGATTTATGCGAAGCTGATTGAGGAAGAGGTGAGCCGGATGCTGGCGGAGGACGGCAATCTGGAGTTCCGCATCGTATGCCGGACGGATTATCCGGAAAACGCGGCGGAGTACCGGGAGATGCTGGAGCGGAACCGCCCGAAAGAGCAACTGCGGTCCTGCACGCTGTCGGGGCCGCAACTGGACGAATTTGATTTTCTGCTGAACGGGAAGCTGCTGCGGTATTACGGATCGACGGGGCAGATCCGGATTATTTCGCTGCTGCTGAAACTGGCGGAGTTCAATCTGGTCAAACGGGCGGCGAAGGAGCCGGTGGCGGTGCTGGTGGATGACGTGACCGGTGAGCTGGATGAGTTGAACAAGGCGCGGTTTTTCCGGACGATTTCAGGGGCGGATCAACAGTTTTTTACGTTTACGGAATTGCCGGAGCTGGAGATTTTCCGCGACGCCGAAGAAATAAAAATAGAAAAAAATAAAAACTAAAAACCGCGAAGCGGCACTCCGCACCGGGCGAAATGTAAGGTCGGCAAGTGCCGACCGCAATTGGAGCAATACCGCCCGGCGGAGCCGCTGCGAGGGGCGGCGACATCGGCAGGTTGTTGCGGATGCGGCCCGGACAGGGGCGGGAGCTTTGTGCCGGCGCGAAGTACGTATTGGATTTTATGGAGCTATTCGATATGGTCAGGCATTATGTGTTCGGTCCGGTCGCCTCGCGGCGGCTCGGCGTTTCCCTTGGAGTCGATCTCGTTCCGGCGAAAACCTGTTCGCTGGACTGCATCTATTGCGAGGCGCGGCAGACCACCTGTCTTACTTTGGAACGCAAAGAGTATGTTCCGGTTGATGCTGTCATCCGGGAACTCGACGAAGTGCTTTCCGGAAAGCCGGAATTGGATTTCATCACCTTTTCCGGTTCCGGCGAACCTACCCTTAACTCCGGCATCGGCCGGGTCGTCGATTTTCTGAAAACGCGGTATCCGCAGTATCCGGTCTGTCTGCTGACCAACGGTTTTGCGCTCGGCGATCCTGAAGTCCGGCGTGAAATCGCCCGGATCGACCGGGTGGTGCCGTCTCTGGACGCATCGAATACGGAGGAGTTCATCAGGATCAACCGTCCAGCTCCCGGGCTTGAATTCGGCCGGTTTGTGAAGGAGCTGACCGCCTATACGCAGACCGCGTCCAGTGAGATCTATCTGGAACTTTTCATCGTTCCCGGCGTCAACGATTCAGATGAGTCGATCCGCCGTTTCGTCGAGATTGTGCGCGGCATGAAGCTGGTGATGGTGCAGCTCAACACATTGGACCGTCCTGGCGTGGTGGACTGGGTGCGTCCGTCGACGCCGGAAAACATCCGGCGCTTTATTCGGGCGTTGGAGCCGGTGGTTCCGGTTGAAGCGGTGGGAGCGTTCCGTTACCGGACGCGGGTGCACGAAACGGCGGAAAACCTCTGTACCGATGCCGAACGGCGGATTCTGGAACTGGTGACCCGCCGTCCTGCCACCGTGCCGGATCTGGTCGTGGCGCTCGGAATCCCGGAGGAGGAGGTGCTGCTGCTGCTGGACAGCCTCTTTAAGTTCGGGCTGATCGAGATTGAAAAACAGCAGCGCGGCACCTTTTACGCCGCTGCGCAAAAGATGGAAAAATAGGTTGCGTTTCCCGGTTCGGCATACTATATTACCGGATGCGGTTCAATCATTAAAACGGAAATTCAACGGATGCGGACGGAACTTTTTCTCGCATGGCGCTATCTGAAGCCCAAGCGCAATGCGGTCTCCCTGATTACGGTGTCGAGCATTCTCGGCGTCACGCTCGGCGTGGCGGTGCTGATGGTGGTGCTCGCGGTGATGACCGGTTTCACCGACCTGATGAAGCAGAAGCTGGTCGAAACCCAGGCGCATTTCCAGATTCGCGACAAGTGGCGGCGGGTGATTTCCGATCCGGCTCCGATCATTCAGGCGGTGGAGGCGGCAGGCGGCGAAGCGGCCGCGGTGATTCAGTCGCCGGTGCTGGTGCAGTATGACCGGCGCCGGCTCGATATGCAGGTGCTGATGTTCGGGGCTGCGGAACAGGATTTGCGGAACCGTCTCGATTTCAATGTGGCATTGCGTGCCGGAAAGCTTTCACTCGGCAAAAACGAGGTGGTGATCAGCCAGAACATGGCGCTGCGTTGGAATGTGAATGTCGGCGATAAGCTCCTGTTTCACTCCGCAGGGCGGTTGACCGGTCTGGTGAAGTTCAAGCCGGAGGGTGGAGTTGAATTGAATTCGACCGCATCCGCCTATTTGCCTGCCGAATTTACGGTGGCCGGAATCTATTCGATCGGCAAGTACGATTTCGACCGCAGCGTACTGTTTGTGGGCCTGGATGACGCCGCTGATCTGCTCGACCTGCCGTGGGGATGCGCTACTTCGGTGTTCGGCTGGGGGCCGGATCCGTTCGACCAGAAAGCGTTGATCGAAGCGATCCGCAAGGCGCTGCCGCAATACACTGTCGCAACCTGGGAAGAGGACAACCAGCAGTTGCTCGGCGTGCTGGCGGTCGAAAAACGCATGATGTTCTTTCTGCTGATCTTCATCGTACTGGTGGCGGCGTTCAGCATCACCAATACGCTGATCACCTCGGTTTACCAGAAAACCCGCGAAATCGGCGTATTGAAGGCGATTGGAGCCGGAGACGGCAGCGTGACGCTGATTTTCGTGTTGCAGGGCTTCCTGATAGGAGTGGTCGGCAGCGGCGTCGGAACTCTGCTGGGCTGGCTGGTGATTACTTTCCGCAATGACATCATGCACAAGGTTTCGGAGTGGACGCATATGGAGTTGTTCCCGAAGGAGCTTTATTTTTTCAATGAGCTTCCGGCGCACATCGTGCCGGGAGATGTCGCATTCATCGTGATTTCGTCGGTGCTGCTGTGCACGTTCGGAGCATTGCTTCCGGCGAGCCGGGCAGCCCGGCTTGACCCTGCAAAGGCGTTGCGCTATGAGTAATCCGGAATTGATCATCGAAGCGGCGGGAGTGACCCGGACCTATCGCGTCGGAACCGCGGAGCTGAACGTGCTGCGCGGCGTGGATTACCGGGTGGAACGCGGCAGATGGGCCTGTCTGCTCGGAGCTTCCGGCAGCGGCAAGACGACGCTGCTGAATATTCTGGGGGCGTTGGAAAAGCCGACCGCCGGCACGATCCGGGTGGGCGGAGTGGACCTTTCAGCGCTTTCCCGGCGGAGCGCCGCGCATTTTCGCAACCGCTCCCTTGGGTTCGTGTTTCAGGCGTACCACCTGCTGCCGGAGCTTTCGATGCTGGAAAATGTGATGCTGCCGGGGTTATTGGCCGGGAACTCCAGATCTGCGGTCCGCGGGAAAGCGGAGGAGCTGCTGGCGAGAGTCGGACTCTCCGGCCGGTTGAAACATCGCCCGTCGGAACTTTCCGGCGGCGAACAGCAGCGCGCTTCGATCGCGCGCGCTCTGATCAATGACCCGGAACTGCTGCTGGCCGACGAACCGACCGGAAACCTCGATTCCGCAACCGGAAACGGGATTCTGGAGCTGTTCCGCGAGCTTCGCGCCGACCATCCGCAGCGTTCGATCGTGATGATTACGCACAACCGGGAGATCGCCGCATTGGCGGATCAGGTGGACGAATTGACTGACGGCGTCCTGCGCCGCCTTTAATTTGAAGATATCGCCTATTTGAGGCGGCGGCGTTCTTCGGAGGACGGTAGCTCGCGGGCGGCGCGGGTCAGCGACCGGTTCAGCTGCGCGATCATTTCATCGGCGGGATCGGGGATGAATTCGACCGGTTTTCCGACGAAACAGTCGCGGACGCGGCTCCAGACCGGACGAAGGCGGCGGCGGAGCTGGTCCATCTCCTTGCGGACGCCGAGCAGAAGCTGCTGGGGACGGCGGCGCGCGCCGAACCGCAGCGCCAGTTTGTAGTGGTATACTGACGGCCAATAACGGTCGCTCCGGGCGATGGCCCGGGCGAGGTAGACCCGGAATACGATGTTCTGCGGGGCCCGGGTGACGATGAAGCGGAAGCACTCCTCAGCCGCTTCGTTGCGGCGGTGGTCCAGATGGTCACGCCCTTCCCGGTATTTCATGAAAATTTCGGTCTTTTCCAGATCGGCCAGCAAAGTGGCGAGGGAAGTTTCGGGCGGCGCGTCATTGCCGACGATCAGCTCTTCGAGAATATCGTCGGCTTCGGAGTCCATCACCGGCTGCTGTTTGCGAAGCTGCCGGGTATGCAGTTGTTCTTCCTCATCCAGCCGGGAGATGTCATAACGGCGGCGTTTGAGGCCGTCCGAAAGCGTATCGAATGCCTCGACCAGAATCTGGAATTCGCGGGTTTTGACCGGAGAGTTCTGAAACCGGTCGGGATGGCACTCCTTGGCCCGCCGGTAATAGGCGCGTTTGATCGCCGCAAAATCCGCGGTGGAAGGTACGCCGAGTATCTGGTAAAGGTCGCCAGTCATGAAAATTCTCCCGGAAAATGGTTCAAACGCTTGCCATCGGTTCGAAAATCGAGTATAATATATACGAGGCAAGTGAAGAACGCCAGCGAAGAGGAAAATATTTTAAAATGAGCGATACCATAAAAACCCTTCCGACCGGTTCGGAAACCATCCTGATCGTGGATGATCACGAAACGATCTGGGATTTTCTGATTGAAGCGCTGCAGCAGCTGGGCTATTCGGTTCTTTTGGCCGAAAACGGACTGGATGCCGTGGAAATTTACGAGGCGAATCCGAAGGAGATCGATCTGGTGCTGCTGGATATGATCATGCCCAAGGCGGGCGGCCATCAGACTTTTTATAAAATCCGGTCGCTTGACCCGGAAGCGAAAATTCTGCTGTCGAGTGGATTTGTTTCGGAGGCGGAGGTGCATGACCTGCTCCAGCAGGGGGCGTGCGGTTTCCTGCCCAAGCCCCATCGTCTTCCCGCTGTGGCCCGCGCGATCCGGCAGGTGCTGGATACGGGCCGGATCGCCGGATAAGTTCGAGATGGATGACTGGATCGAGATCAACCGCGACGAGCGGCATATCAAACGGGAGCGTGCCAGGGCGCGCGAATTGCGCAATACTCCTTACTATCAGAATTTGTTCCGGCAGGGAATCTGTCATTACTGCGGTAAAAAATTTTCACGGGAAGAACTGACGCTGGATCACATCGTACCGGTGGCACGGGGCGGAAAAAGCACGCGCGGCAATCTGGTGGTCTGTTGCCGGGGTTGTAATCAGGCTAAAAAATATCTGACTCCGGCCGAACTGCTCCTGCGGCAGCTGGAACAGCGGAAACCGGCCGATACGGAGGATGAAAACGGCTGAATCGCCGGTTCCGGAGCTTTCCGGCGTAAAAAAATCCGATTTTTTTTGGTTTTGGATGAGCATTTTGGCAAAAATGGGTTAAATTACATACGCAAGTGACATTCTGTATCACCAACGTATTGAAAGAGAGTGCAACATGGGCAACCTGAAAAAGAAACGTCGCAAGAAGATCGCGAAGCACAAACGGAAAAAGCAGCTCAAACTGCTGCGGCACAAGAAGAAGTAAGCCGCAGGGAGCGTTTTCCCGAATTGCGACGCCCGCTTCCGGTTTCTTCGCTGATGCGAACCGCTGGAAACGGGCGCGTTTTTTTTACCGGATACCAGATCAGGGAGATGAGGATCGTGACTGAAAAAGCATGGCTGTTGATGTTGACCGGAATCTGTTGCTGTTCTACCATCTGCGCCGTTCCTCCCGGAGCGGCGATCGCAGCGGACCATCTGCCTGCGGAAGAGGCGGCGACAGCGGCGTTTCCCGGGTCGGAACGGGGTCATAAATTGCTGGCGCTGGAAAGTTACCTGCAAAGCTTCCGCTACCCGCCGAACAGTGAGAAGCGGATCGAACTTCTGTTGAACGTTCTCGATCAGGACCCGTCCGCCCGGATGCCTCGGTTGATGCTCGGCAAGGCACTGCTCGGCCGGAAACAGGCGGAAACTTACGCGCCGCGGCTGCTGCTGATCGCCTCCAAACATGCCGGTTCGCTGGAGCTGGTCAACTTCGCGCTGCAGATCGCGCGGCGCAGCGAAAAGTTCGAGAATGCCGAGTATAAGCTGGTGAATCAGGCGTTGAGATCAGTCGGCGATCCGGCTTCGCTCCCGGATTCGGAGCGGTATCTTTATTTGCGGCTGGCGGATGAAAAACTCGCGGAATACAAAAGAGAGCGCAATTTTGAAGCGGCGGAACAGCTTCTCGACGGACTGCTGGAGAACGAGCGGTTTCCGGAACAGGACCTGATCCGGGAATCCGCCGGGCGTTTCTACCGCTACGCCGCCGACTTTTCCCCGTCGGAACGTCGCTTTCTCGGCCTGCTCCCCTCGCTTCGAAGCGTGTATCAGGACAAATTCGACCGGATTGCGGCCGAGTTGGCCGAATCGGAGGTCAAGTTGCAGACGGTTCCGGAACTTCGTCGTCGGCTGGCTCTCTATCAGAGGATGGGATTGTTCGACGATGCGATGCGGATCGCCCGCAGAATCTATGTGATGCAGCCGAATGAATCCAATCTGGCACAGGAGGTCGATTGCGCAATGAGCGCCGGTCAGTATGACGCGGCTCTGGTGTTGGCGGAGGAGCTGCGCAAGAAATATCCGGCGCTTTCGCGGATCGCGGATATGATCGTCTGCCGTGCGCTGGCCGACTCCGGCCGGATTGAGGAAGCGGTGAAATTTCTGGATCAGCTGCCGCCGGGAAAGTTCCGGACTGAGCAGGAGCTCTATCTCTATTTTCAGGGAAGGGATTACAAAAAATTCCGCAAGGCGTTTCTGGCTTACGACCATAAAACTCCGTGCAAGAGCCCGGAGCTGTTGACATTCGTGCTGGTTGCGGCGGAAAAACTGCGCGACCCCTCGCTGCTGCGGCTGGCGGCGGAACGGCTGAAGAAGATCGACCGGCTGGAGGATCCGCTCTTTGCGAATTCGGTCGGATATATCAGCGCCGAATTGAATATCGACCTGCCGGAAGCGGAACGGCTGATCCGTCTCGCCGTCGCGGTGGACAGCCGCAACAGTGCGTTTCTGGACAGTCTTGCGTGGGTGCAGTTCCGCCGCGGCAACCTGAAGGAAGCGCGGAAGAACATCGAACTTGCGCTGAGCTGCCTGGAATCCCCGGAAGACGCCGGAACGATCCTGTTTCATGCCGGGGAGATTGCGCTTGCCCAGGGAGAACCTGCTGCCGCGCTGGACTATTTCAGGCGGGCGCTCGCTTCGCCGGAGGATATTGAACTCGACCCGGAGGCTGTCCGGGCCCGGATCGATGAATTGGAGAAAATGCAGCAATGAGCCGCCCTTTTCTTGTTGGAACGTCGCCCGCTGTGTTGCGCGAATGGGCGAAATCCCATGATCTGTCCGCCTTCCGCGGCACTCAAATCGCCGACTGGGTGTATAAAAAAGGGATCGTCGAACCGGAACGGATGAACAATTTGCCGCTGCCGGTGCGGGAATTGATCGGAAATGAATTTCTCGCTCCCGGAACCGCGGTGACCGAAACGGCCGGCTCCGGGGACGGTACAGAAAAGCTGCTGCTGACTTTGCAGGACGGCGAAACGATTGAAATGGTGTTGATTCCGGCGGAGGAGCGGTTGACCTTCTGTTTGTCCACACAGGTGGGGTGTCCGGTGCAATGCCGCTTCTGCGCCAGCGGCCGCGACGGACTGATCCGCAATCTCGCCGCCGGTGAAATTCTGGAGGAGTTCCTGCTCGGCAGCCGCCGTGCCGGCCGCCGTCCGGACAATCTGGTTTTCATGGGGATCGGTGAGGGACTGCTCAATTTCAGGGAGCTGGCCGCCGCGCTGGAGGTGTTGAGTTCCCCGGAGGGATTCGGGATGTCGCCGCGGCGCATTACCGTTTCAACCAGCGGCTATGTGCCGGGAATGCTTAAATTCGCGGAACTGGAACGGGAATTTACCCTGGCAATTTCACTTCATGCGCCGGACGACGAAACCCGTTCCCGGCTGATCCCGGATAAGCTGCGGTACCCGGTCGCGGAGATTATGGCCGCCGCCGATCTCTATTTGCGCAAAGCGGGGCGGATGGTCACTCTTGAATATACCTTGCTGGAGGGATTCAACGATACTCCGCCCCATGCCCGCGCCCTCGGCGCCCTCGCGGTGCGCCACCGTTGCAAGGTGAACCTGATTCCGTACAATTCCACCGGCGGCGAGTTCCGGCGTCCTTCCCGGCAGGCGATCCGGGAGTTCGAGGAAACCGTGGCGGCCGCCGGCGCGCATGTGACCGTACGGGTCGAGCGCGGCGCGAAGTCGGTCGCTGCCTGCGGCCAGCTCCGCACCCGTGCGAAGCACCCGGATTCGTGAAAAAATCGGGCAACCCTCTTGCAGTTGAATAAAAACAGGTTATAGTAAACGGTTCAGGCTTTGAGCCGGAACTTTTAATTTTTAACGTTGTGTTGAGAAAATGAACATCTATCAGGAACTGAAGGCTCGCGGCTTCTGCTACCAGCAGACCGATGAGGAAGCGATCGAAAAACTCCTGACCACGGAACAGGTCAAGTTTTACGTCGGCTTCGATCCGACCGGCAACAGCCTCCACGTCGGCCACCTGCTTCCGGTCATGGCGATGCGCCTGATGCAGAAGGCCGGACATATTCCGATCGTTCTGGTCGGCGGCGCGACGGCGCAGATCGGCGATCCCTCGGGACGGATTTCGGCTCGTCCGATGATGACGCTCGAAACCATCGAAGAAAATGTCCGCTGTCTGCGCAACCAGTTGAAGCGGTTCATCGACGACGGCGACGGCAAGGCCCATTTCGTGAACAACGCCGACTGGCTGTGCAAGATCGGTTATATCGAAATGCTCCGCGAAGTCGGCAGCATTTTCAGCGTGAACCGGATGCTGGCCCAGGAATCGGTGAAATCCCGTCTGGAAAACGGCCTCTCCTTTCTGGAATTCAATTACTCGATCCTGCAGGGATATGATTTTTACATCCTGAACCGCGACTTCGGCTGCAAGCTGGAAATGGGCGGACAGGACCAGTGGGGCAATATGGTGGCGGGTACCGAACTCGTCCGCCGCAAGAGCGGCAACGAGGTCCAGTGCATGACGATTCCGCTGCTGATGAACAGCAACGGGCAGAAGTTCGGCAAAACCTCCGGCGGCACCAACGTCTGGCTGGATGTGAACCGCACCAGCGTATTCGACTACTACCAGTTCTGGCGCAATTCGGACGACGCCCAGGTGGAAAAGCTGATGCTCTATTTCAGCCCGCTGCCGATCGACGAGATCAAGCGGATCTGCGATCCGGCCGGCAATATCAACCGTGCCAAGGAGATTCTCGCCTACGAGGCGACCTGTCTCGCCCACGGCGAAGCGGCGGCGCGGGAAGCTTTCGTGACCGCCGGCACCCGGTTCGGATTCGCGGACCCGGAGAAAAAAGTGGCCACCACCAGTTCCATTCTGACGGTGGATACCGCGAATGTCCAGGCCGAGCTGCCGACCGCGGAAATCGACGGCGCCGTGTTCGACGATCCGGCCGGAGTGACGGTGGCGAAGCTGCTGGTTCTGGCGGGGCTGTGCAAAAGCAACAGCGACGGACGGCGGCTGATTCAGGGAGGAGCTGTTTCGATCGACGACGAAAAGGTGGCCGATCCGGTCGCCGCGGTAACCCGCGACAGCTTCAAGGCGGGCAGTCTGACGCTGCGCGCCGGCAAGAAAAACTTCCGCCGCGTGATTTTGAAATAACCGCTTTTTCAATCGAATTCGGTATCCGGGGATTTTTTCCCCGGATTTTTTTTGCCGGTGAAATTCACCTCGCCGCCGCGGTGCGGCTTGAGATTGCCGCGGAATGGCTTATTGTAATGGAAAGCAGCAAGGAGGAAAGGTGTATGGACTACCGCGGAAAATTCATGGTGAAGCCGGGCGAAGAGGTGAAGCTCTCTAAAATCGATCCGGACGAAACATTCAAAACCGACAAAGACGCGGAAACGCTGGAGTTGACCGCGAAATACACAAAGGAGCTGACGGAACTTCAGAATCATCTCTATGCGGAAAACCGTCATTCCCTGTTGATCGTACTGCAGGGAATGGATGCCGCCGGCAAGGACGGCGTGATCAACCATGTGCTTGCTCCGTTAAATCCGCAGGGATGTCGCTGTCAGCCGTTCAAGGCCCCGACTGAACTGGAATTGGCGCACGACTTCCTGTGGCGGGTTCACCGCGCGGCGCCGCGCAAAGGAGAAATCGTGATTTTCAACCGCTCCCATTACGAGGATGTGCTGGTGCAGCGGGTGCACAATCTTGTGCCGAAAGAGGTCTGGAGCGAGCGGTACGAATTGATCAACGATTTTGAAAAGCTGTTGTGGAAAAGCGGAACCACGATTGTGAAATTCTTCCTGCACATCAGTGAGGAAGAGCAGCTGAAGCGGTTCAAACAGCGGTTGGAGGATCCGGAGCGCAACTGGAAAATCAGTGAAAGCGATTACTCCGAACGGACCTATTGGGATGAGTATCGGAAAGCTTTCGAAGAAGCGCTTTCCCGCTGCAGCTTCAATCACGCCCCGTGGTATGTGATTCCGTCGAATCATAAATATTTCCGCAATCTGGCGATTTCGCAGATTCTGGCCGATACCTTGCGGGACCTGGATATGCAGATCCCGCCGTGTAAAGTGGACCTGGAAAAAATCCGGCAGGAGTACGAACAGGCCGCCGAGACAATCAGACGGAAAAAGCAGTCCGGCCATTTATGAAAAATGCGGTTTCAGTGATTTTTCAAGGGAAAAAGGTCAAAAAACTGAAAAAAGATGCTAAAAAGAGGGAAAAACTATTTGAATTTTCCTGATTCGATTATACCGTAACAAACAGGGAATGAAAGATGGAAAGTCGCCATCGATCAAAGAATCATCAAAAATAAGGGGATTTTATAGAAAATGGCAGTAGTGTATGGTGCCCTGATGGTATTGGCGTTGATCGGTATGATCATCTGCAGCAAAAAACAGAAGACCAATCCGGCAATGCAGCCTGTCGCGTTCGTGTTGTTCATCGTCGTGGTGATCGGCGCGATCATGCTTCTGCGTGAAATGAATGTGTTCGGCGGCAATGATTCGCTGCTGAGCAACGAACTGAAGTTCTACACTTCGCAGGGTAACGAAGTCGGCAAATTCCTGGCCAAGGAAAACGGCGGCAAAAAGGTTCTCTTTGTGGCCGATCCGGGGTTCGAAACCTCCGACAACATCAAGAGCCTCGTGGATGCGTTCAAAAAGGGGTATGGTTCGGAGAATGTGGTCGTCGACACCATTGCTCTGCCGGACGATCAGAAGGACGCTCCGATGCCGCTGTACATGATCATGAAGGCGAAGGATTTCGATGCGCTGCTTGAAAAGCACGCCGATTGCCAGGTGGTCGTCACCTCCATCGGTCTGCCGGGCGATGTGAACAAAATGAAGTTCTGGAGAATGGTTGCGGACAAGCGCCCGGCGCTCTTCCTGCTGGGCCTTCCCTCCGGCCGCATCGACGGTCTGGCCGACCAGATCAAGAAGGGTGTGGTTGCCGGCGTGGTTGTCTCCAATCCGCAGGCCAAGTACGATGTGCCCGCTCCGAGCGATCCGGCGGAAGCGTTTGCGATCCGCTACATTCTGGTCGACAAGAGCAACGTCGATGCGAATGCGGCCAGCCTGAACAACTGATCCGACGCATTCCGATTGAAAAGCCGAAGGCAAGCGCCTTCGGCTTTTTTCGTATCCGGAAAGGGAGCGGATTCCTTATTCAGGCCGTATAAACCGGAAAAATCAACCGGAGCGTACCTTGTAATGCTACCGGTTCGGGTGTATATTTTAGTGAATATAGAAATTGAAAAGTCCCCAAACCATAATTATCGGAGGAATCAAAAAATCATGTCCAAGCAGCTTAATGCTACCCCGACCAAGAATGAAAAACTGGTCAAGTGGGTCAATGAGTGGGTTGCGATCTGCAAGCCCGACGCGGTTTACTGGTGCGACGGCTCCAAGGAAGAGTACGATCGTCTCTGCAACGAACTGGTCGAATCCGGCCTCGCCATCCGTCTGAATCCCGCGAAGCGCCCGAACAGCCTGCTGTTCCGCTCCGACCCGTCCGACGTCGCCCGCGTTGAAGCCCGTACTTTCATCGCTTCCGAAAAGAAGGAAGACGCTGGTCCGACCAACAACTGGATTGACCCCAAAGAGCTGAAGAAGACCATGCTCGGGCTGTACGACGGCTGCATGAAGGGCCGTACCATGTACGTTATCCCGTTCTCGATGGGTCCGGTCGGCTCCAACATCGCCAAGATCGGCGTTGAAATCACCGATTCCGCGTATGTCGTGATCAACATGGAAGTGATGACCCGCGTCGGCACCAAGGTGCTCGATGTCCTCGGCGACAACGGCGAATTCGTCCCGTGCGTGCATTCGGTCGGCAAACCGCTGGCTCCCGGCGAATCCGACAACGGCATCTGGCCGTGCGCGCCGATGGACAAGAAGTATATCGCCCACTTCCCGGAAACCCGTGAAATCTGGTCGTTCGGCTCCGGTTACGGCGGCAACGCGCTGCTCGGCAAGAAGTGCCTTGCGCTGCGTATCGCCAGCGTCCAGGCCCGCGACGAGGGCTGGATGGCCGAGCACATGCTCATCCTGAAGCTGACCAATCCGAAGGGTGAAGTCAAGTACGTCACCGGCGCTTTCCCGTCGGCCTGCGGCAAGACCAACCTCGCGATGCTGATTCCGACCATTCCGGGCTGGAAAGTCGAGACCGTCGGCGACGACATCGCCTGGATGAAGTTCGACAACGAGGGCAACCTCCGCGCGATCAACCCGGAAGCCGGTTTCTTCGGCGTCGCTCCGGGCACCAGCATGAAGTCCAACAAGAACGCGATGCTCTCCTGCGCCAAGGACACCATCTTCACCAACGTCGCGCTGACCGACGACGGTGACGTCTGGTGGGAAGGCATCGGCTACGACGCCCCGGATCACCTGATCGACTGGAAGGGCAAGGATTGGAAACCCGGCCAGGTCGATGCGGAAGGCAAGCCGGTCAAGGCCGCCCATCCGAACGCCCGTTTCACCGCCCGCGCCTGCAATTGCCCGGCGATCGCCGCCGAGTGGGAAGATCCTGCCGGCGTGCCGATTGCGGCGTTCCTGTTCGGCGGCCGCCGTCCCTCGACCCTGCCGCTGATCTATCAGGCGAAGAGCTGGGAACACGGCGTGTTCATCGGTTCGACCGTCGGCTCCGAAGTGACCGCCGCCGCGCTCGACGTGAAGGCCGGCACCGTCCGCCGCGACCCGTTCGCGATGCTGCCGTTCTGCGGCTACAACATGGGCGACTACTTCAAGCACTGGCTGGAAATCGGCAAGAAGGGCGCCGCCCAGGGCAACCTGCCGAAGATTTTCTGCGTGAACTGGTTCCGCAAGAGTGCGGAAGGCAAGTTCATGTGGCCGGGCTTCGGCGATAACAGCCGCGTGCTGGCCTGGGTCTTCGACCGCTGCAACGGCGACGGCGCCGCGAAGGAAACCGAAATCGGCGCGATGCCGACTGAGGATGCGATCGATCTCAAGGGAATCGAGGACGAAGTCAGCAAGGCTGACCTCGCCGAGCTTCTGAAGGTCGACGTCGAAGGCTGGAAGAACGAGCTCGCGATGATCAAGGAACACTACAAGAAGTTCGAAGGTCATCTGCCTGCCGAGCTTTCCAAGCAGCTCGAGGAACTCGAAGCGCGCCTGAAGTAATTCAGTCACGGTTTGACTCAAGACGGCCGGGATTTTTCCCGGCCGTTTTTCTTTTTACCCTCACTTTCCGCATCCCGCTTGAAATAAGGAAAACCGAACGATATATTACAATATGTTCTGATGATGAAAGATTTTGGAGGAGAACATGAATCGTTTTTCGGGAGTACGCCGCAATGCCGCAAAATCGCGGAAAATCCGGCTGGGACTGTGGTTGCCGGCTCTCTGCGTGTTGCTGTGGACGGCCGGATGCGCGACCGCGCGGACTGCCCCGGATGAAACCGGCGCAGTTGCCGCCCATACGGGGCCGTGGACGCTGACGGAGTTGACCGATGAATTGGGCGGGCCTGATCCGATAGAGGGATTCAACCGGGCGATGTTCAGCGTCACCGATTTCGTGATGGTCTGGATTGCGGACCCGGTGGGGCGGGTTTATACGACGATTCTGCCTCGTCCGGTGATCGAACATTTCGACAATGTCTGCAAAAATCTGGAATTTCCCGCCCATGCGTTCAGCAGCCTCGGCCGCGCCGAATGGAAGGGAGCGTGGGATGAGACTGCCCGTTTCCTGCTCAATACCACTGTCGGCATCGCGGGGATTTTCGATCCCGCCGCCCATTGGTTCGATATTTATCCGACGGATTCGGATTTCGGGCTGATGTTCTGCGACTGGGGGATCGGGCCGGGTTGCACGTTCATGCTGCCGCTCGTACCTACGGTCAATGTGCGCGATACGGTCGGATATCTTTTCGATACGGCTTTCGACCTTAAAACCTACATTCCCTATGCCGGTTATGCAACGGCTTTGAACCGGATGACGATAGCGGAACGCGATTACTCCAAATTGCGGGCAGGCAGCTCGGACCCCTATAAGTCCTATCGCGAAATGATGCTGGCACGCCGGGAATTGCAGCGGCGCATGTGGTTCTACCGTGCGAAAAACGCCGCTGCCGAACAGCGGCGGAAACTGGAAAAGGAACCGGTTCCGGTTGAGGAGCCGCATGTTGACGCTCCGGCTCCGCGCCCGGCGTGGGTGACGGCCGGGTGGAAGCAGATTCCCGGTTACCGGCCGCAGAGCCCGGTGCTGGATACCATGCGGGTCGCCCGGTTCAATGCGCAGAATGACGATGACCCGTGGTATATGCGCCTTTCCTTCCTGAACAGCGATTTCAGCCGGCAGTGCGAAGACGGCGAACTGGAACTTGCACCGGATACTCCGCCGCTGCATTACGGTTTCTGGGCCGCTCCGGAGCCGGAAAAGGATCAGAAGGGGGAACCGGTTCCGCTGCCGGAAAAGTTGGCGATCCTGATTCCCGGCATCGGCGGCAACTATTTCGGCATGACCTCGACCGCGCTGGCGGAGCTGCTGCATCTGCATGGATATGCGGTGCTTTCGCTGGACAGTCCCTTTGCGTGGCAGTTCATGGTGGCGACCGGCAACAGGCGGCTGCCGGGGTTTCTGCCTGACGATGCCGCTGAAATCCGTGCCGTATTGCCCGGAATCCTCGGCAACCTGAAAAAAGACGGGCTGATTCGTGATCCGCAGATTGTGATGCTCGGTTATTCGATGGGGGCTTTGGAAACATTGAAGATTTCGGAACTGGAGGAGAAGGACAACACCCTGAATATCAAACGGTATCTCGCGATCAATCCGCCGGTCGAACTCTCCAACGCGATCGACCGGGCCGATGCGCTGGCGCAGACCGGTTCCGGCTGGAGCAGCGCCGAAGCGATCGATCAGTTGAGCGATGTGGCGGGAAAGGGATTGTCGGTCCTGTCGCGGACCGCTCTGCCGTATGATCCCGCCGCCGGTGGGGAACCGGGATTCGATTACCGTTTGCCGGTTTCGCAGGAGCAGGCCGAGTATGTCGCGGCGCTCTATTTCAAAACCTGCCTGCGCCATCTGCTGCTTCTTGCTCACAAGGAGCGCACGCTTCCTCAATTTCAGAATGAGTACCGCTGGGGAAAACGCAATGCGCTTTACCATGAGATCGACAAGATCGGTTTCAGGGAGTACGCTGAAGAGTTTCTGGCTCCTGAATACCCCGATATCCCGTTGGCCGAGCTTTACCGGCAGTCCGGCATGCGCTCTTTCGCGGAGTCGCTCAAGCGCAACCCGGAAGTGCGCGTGATCCAGAGCTTCGACGATTTCCTGCTGACCGAAGAGGACCGCAAATGGCTTGACGCCACATTCGGCAAGCGGCTGACCTGGTTCGACCACGGCGCCCACCTCGGCAACCTTTACACCCTCCCCGTGCAACAGCAAATTATCGCCGATCTCGAACTTCCCGCCGAATAATGTAGGATTTCGCCTTCGGCGAGCAGGGCGCTTCGCCGAAGGCGAAATCCCCTTGCGGACTAGAGGAGGAAAGCGAGCTGGAGAGCGAGTCCGACGATCAGGGGAATGGAAAAGTTGTCGTCCAAGCGGAGCTGCTTTTCAAAAAGCTCGGCGGCGGCGGCCGGGAAGAGTGCGAGATAGCCGGCAAAATAGAATTTGCACGGCGCTCCGGTGACGGCGAAGAGAATGGAAAGCGCGACGGCTCCGACGACGATGAAGGCGGCGACTCCCTCATAGCTTTTGTTGTTCGGGGCCTTGTGGCGTCCGAACCGGCGGCCGACCAGAGCGGCGGCGGCGTCTCCGGTCAGCATCACGGCGAGAGCTCCGGCGGCGGCGAGCGGAGCGTACAGGATCACCACAAGAAGCGCGGCGGCGAGCACATAGGCGCCGCCGGAAACGATCCAGGCGCCGGGCGCAGGCGGCTTGCGCAGCATTTTCCGGAAGAAGAAACCGTACATCGGAGCCATCACCGGCCAGTTGCAGGCGTAGGCGTGTTCAAACAGCAGCGTGATGACCAGCAGGACCGCGAAGATTGCGGCGGTAATGCGCCAGTCCGGGATCAGGATGATCGCAACGACCATCCACAGCGAGGAGAGGTGGATCCCTTTGCGCTTCAACTCTTCAAAATAAGTAATCTGAGGATGCGGAGTGTCCGGTGCCATGGCAGAAATTCCTTTCGTTTGTGAAATATAGCACCGGATCGGAAGCCCTGCCAGCGCAGAGGAAAAAAATCCCCGGAAAGAATGGGAAAAACTCATACATTTCCCCTCGGAAAAGATTGAATTTTAACAGGGAAGGTGTATGTTAACCCATTACAAGACAACTATTGGGAGAATACGAGCGACATGAGTGAAAATTCCGTTGACATAACAGGTTCCGCATCCGAATACAGCGCAAGCAAGATCACGGTGCTGGAGGGCCTTGAAGCCGTCCGCGTCCGTCCGTCCATGTATATCGGCGATACGGGCCAGCGCGGTCTGCACCACCTGGTTTATGAAGTCGTCGACAACTCGATCGACGAAGCGCTGGCCGGTTATGCCAGCCATATTGAAGTGACCATCCATTCGGACAACTCCATTTCCGTCGAGGACGACGGCCGCGGCATCCCGGTGGACATGCACGAGGGGGAACACAAACCGGCTGTCGAAGTGGTGCTGACGATCCTGCATGCCGGCGGCAAATTCGACCACAACTCCTACAAGGTTTCGGGCGGTCTGCACGGCGTCGGCGTCTCCTGCGTAAACGCGCTTTCCGACTGGCTGGTCGCGGAGGTTTACCGGAACAGCAAAGCGTACACGATCCGGTTTGAACGCGGCGTCACCGTCGATCCGCTCCGGGAACTGGGGCCGACCACCAAGCGCGGCACCCGCGTTTCCTTCAAGCCGGACGGGACGATCTTCCCCGACACGGTCTATGTGTGGGATATTCTGGCGAAACGGCTGCGCGAACTGGCGTTCCTGAATTCCGGCATCCGGATCACCCTGACCGACGAACGGCTTGAAGAAGGGCAGACGACCGGGCGTTCCGAAACCTTCCACTACGAAGGCGGCATCCGCGAATTCGTGTCGATGCTCAACGTGAACAAGACGGTGATCAATCCCGATGTGATCTATTTCCACCGCGAACGCAACGGCATCGACGTGGAAGTGGCGATGCAGTACAACGACGGCACCGCCGAAAACATCTACAGCTACGCGAACAACATCAACACCATCGAAGGCGGTTCGCACCTGACCGGCTTCCAGACCGCGCTGACCCGCACCATCAACAACTATACCAAGACGATGATGAAGAACGACACGCCGCTGTCGGGAACCGATGTGCGCGAAGGCTTGTCGGCGGTGATCAGTGTGAAGGTGCCGGATCCGCAGTTCGAGGGGCAGACCAAAACCAAGCTCGGCAACTCCGAGGTGCGCGGCATCGTGGAGTCGGTGATCAACGACGAACTCGGCGCCTATCTTGAGGAGCATCCGAAGATCGCGGAGAACATCGGCAACAACGCGATGCTCGCCTCCCGTGCCCGCGAAGCGGCGCGCAAGGCCCGCGAAACCGTCCGCCGCAAGGGCGCGCTCGAAGGCATCGGCCTGCCGGGCAAGCTGGCGGACTGCTCCAACCGCGATCCTTCCATGTGCGAACTCTATATCGTCGAGGGCGATTCGGCGGGCGGCTCGGCGAAATCGGGCCGCGACAGCGGTTTCCAGGCGATTCTGCCGATCCGCGGAAAATTGTTGAACGTGGAGAAGGTCCGGTTCGACAAAGTGCTGGAAAACAAGGAGATCCAATCGCTGATTTACGCGATTGGCTGCGGCATCGCCGAGGAGTTCGACGTTTCCAAGGCGCGTTATCACCGCGTGGTCATCATGACCGATGCCGATGTGGACGGCTCGCATATCCGGACCTTGCTGCTGACCTTCTTCTTCCGGCAGATGAAGCCGCTGATCGAAGCCGGCTACGTCTATATCGCGAAGCCGCCGCTTTTCAAGGTGACCAAGGGGCGCAAGGAGCAGTACATCGATACCGAGGACCAGCTCGACAGCTATCTGGTTCGCCTCGGCGAGGAGGACCTGACTGTGAAGAACGGCGACGGCGAGCTCCTGACCCCCGAACAGGTCAGTGCGCTGGTGCAGTTGTACACCAAGGTGTCGAAGGCCGCCGCCGGCATCCGGCGCTGCGGTATCGATCCGCACGAATACTTCAACGCGATCACGCCGGAAGGCCGCTGCCCGGTCAGCCATGTGACGATCCGGGAAAACGACGGCACCCAGACTGCCCGCTATCTCTATTCGCCCGAGGAGCAGCTCAGTTTCATCACGGAAACCGAACTGCGCCTGGGCGGAACTCCGGCGGCGGACGAGACCGAAGAGCAGAAGAAAGAGCGGACGGCCGAACTGGCCCGGCATATCGACCTGGTCAGCATTTTTGAAGCCGCCAACTGTCAGGAGCTGACCGCGGAGCTCGCGGCCCACCGGCTCCGGCCGAATCAGGTGTTCGACAGCGGCACCGGCGCGAAATACACCGTCAAGGCCGGCGACAACCAGCCGGAAAATCCCGCCAATTCGCTGGAGGAGCTCTTCAAGCTGGTCCGTCAGAACGGCCAGGCCGGACTGCGCATTCAGCGGTACAAGGGGTTGGGCGAAATGAACGCCGAGCAGTTGTGGGAGACCACGATGGACCCGGCGACCCGTACGATGATCAAGGTGCGTATGGAGGATGCGGTCGAAGCCGACCAGATCTTCAATCTGCTGATGGGCGATGTGGTGGAACCCCGCCGCGAGTACATCGAGAAGCATGCCGCCGGCGTCAAAGACCTCGACATCTAATCAAACAACACAGGAGTCAATATCATGGCCGACAAGGAAGCCAGGAATAATATAAGCAAGGACAAGAGCCTTGAAATCGCGATCAGCCAGATCGAAAAGGAGTTCGGCAAAGGATCGATCATGCGTCTCGGCGACACCGGGGCCGCGATGACCGATGTGGTCGCGATCAGCACCGGTTCGATGGCGCTGGACCTCGCGCTCGGCATCGGCGGCGTGCCCGCCGGCCGGATCGTGGAGATTTTCGGACCCGAATCAAGCGGCAAGACCACTGTCTGTCTGCATGTGATTGCGAATGCGCAGGCCAAAGGCGGCAAGTGCGCGATCATCGATGCGGAGCATGCGATCGATCCGGGCTACGCGAAGAAGATCGGCGTCGACATCGACAATCTGCTGATTTCGCAGCCGAACTGCGGTGAGGACGCGCTGAACATCTGCGATACGCTGGTCCGTACCAATGCGATCGACGTTCTGGTGATCGATTCGGTCGCCGCGCTGGTGCCGAAGGCGGAAATCGAGGGTGAGATGGGCGATTCCCACGTCGGATTGCAGGCCCGGCTGATGTCGCAGGCGCTGCGCAAGCTGACCGGTGCGGCCAGCCGCAGCAAGACCTGTATCATCTTCACCAACCAGATCCGCGAAAAGATCGGCGTGATGTTCGGCAACCCCGAAACCACTCCCGGCGGCAACGCGCTCAAATTCTACGCGTCGATCCGCATGGACATCCGCAAGACCACCGTGATCAAGGACCCGGCCGGCAACATCATCGGCAACCGCGCCCGCGTGAAGGTGATCAAGAACAAAATGGCGCCTCCGTTCCGGGTTGCCGAATTCGACATCATGTACAATGAGGGCATTTCCAAGGCCGGTTCGCTGCTGGATGTGGCGACCGACATGGGAATTCTGGAAAAGCGCGGCTCGTGGTTCAGCCTCGACGGCGAACAGCTCGGGCAGGGGCGCGACCAGACCAAGGCGCTGATTGCCGCCAGTCCGGAGCTTCAGCAAAAACTGATGGACCGGATCAATGCCAAGATCAAAGGCGGAGAAGCTTCCGCCCCGATGGAGCTTCCCGAAGAGTCAGCCGAACCGGCTCCCGCTCCGGAAGCCTGATCCGGCCTGAACCGGAGAGCCGGCAAGTTGAAGAACTTCTTCACCATTACGGAAACGGCGTTCGCGGCGATGCTTCTGGCTTCCGCGGTCGCCGTCCATGCCGCCGATGAGGCGACCGAACGGCGGCTGGGCATCCGGGCCGTCGCGAACGGCGATTATTCCAATGCCGTCAACTTCTTCAAAAGCGCCCTCGCTCTTTCCGGAGAGGATCAGGAGAAGTGGGCCGCCAATGCGGTTGACCTCGCCGCCGCGAAGCTGCGCACCGGAGATCTGGCGGGGGCCAGGGAGCTGCTGGCGGAATTCCGCAGTCGTTTTCCTGCCCGTTCCGCCGGCTTGCTTCCCGGCGAGATCATGATCTCGGAGCGCAAATACGACGATGCGGAAAAGTTCTTTCAGAGCCTTGCCGCCAGTGCGGCCGATCCTGAATTGAGCTGCCAGGCACGCTATGCGCTGGCACTTTCCCGGCTCCATCAGAATAAGTTTCCGGCGGCGCTTGCCGATCTGGAACAGCTGGAACGGGAAAATGCCGATCTCCCCTCCTGGGCGGCCCGCGCCCATCTGACCCGCATCTATACGCTGCTGGCTTCCGGGGATCTCAAAACCGCCGAGGAGCTGCTCAAACAGGACAAATACCGCAAAGAGCTTCCGGACCGCTACCGCCGGCTGGAGCTGGCCCTGATGCTGAAACGGCGGCAGTTCGATTCCTTCTATCGGCTTTGGCCGGAGATTGCCGCTGAAGCGGGCGACCGCCAGGACAAGCTGCTTTATGACCTTGCGGTCTCCGGGGCGTTGCAGGCGGCGGCGGCCAAGCAGTATGACGCGGCGGTTCGGCTGTTGAACGACGGTTTCCGTTTTGCCGGAAACGATCTGGAGAGGCGCAATGCACTGCGCGAATTGATCAATGTCGACGCCGTGGTCGATCCGGAGCGGGCGGCTGATGCGATTAAACGTTATCTGGAATTTTTCCCGGAAGCGAACGACCGGACCGAACTTTTACTGCGCGGCGCCCGGCTGCTGGCTTCCGTGAAATCCTATGACCGGGCGATTGCGCTTTTCACGCAGGTGACCGGGGACAACCGGATTCCGACTGAACAGCGGCTCGGGGCGGCGCGGGAAGCGGCGGTCACCGCGCAGGCGGCGGGCCGGCCGGAGGTCGCGCGCCGGATGTACCGGTATCTGATCGAACAGGCGGAGACGCCGGATCAGAGGCTGGAGGGAAACTATCTGTTCGGCGAGTACTCATTCCGGGAGAAAAATTTCCGCCAGGCCGCCAACCTGTTGAAAACAGTCGCCGATTCCGGTTCCAACCGGGCCGATGCGGCCCGTTACCGGCTGTTGCAGTCGCTGGTGGAGCTGAAGCGGTATAAAGAGGCCGAACCGGTTGCGGAGGCGCTGCGTCGTTCCCCGGTGCAGACTCATGCCACCAGTGCTGATTTCTACCGTGCGCTGCTGCTGGAAAAAGCGGGGCACAGCGCGGAGGCGCGCAGCGAATATCTGAAATTTCTGGTTGCGCATCCGGATTCGGAGTACAGTCCCCGGGCGTTGTTCAGTGCGGCGGAACTGGCGATGGAGCTGCGGGAGTATCCGGCGGCGGTCCGCGAGTTCTTTGAATTTGCCGAAAAGAATCCGAAATCCGACAGCGCTCCCGCCGCGCTCTATCAGGCGATGCAGTCCGGTTACTTCGCCAGAAACGCGGCGGAAACCCGGCGTGCGATCGAGCTGCTGGAGAAGAAATACCCGGAATCCCCGGTGGTGATCGAAAGCCGCCTGCAGCTGGCCGACTACCTGATCCGGGACGCGGATTACGACGGGGCGCTGGCGCAGCTGGCGGAAGTGGAAAAATATCCTGCCGCCAAATCTCCGGAGACCGCCTCCGAATTGCTGTATGATCACGCCAGGATTGCGCGTCTTCAGCGTCAGGATGAAGACGCTCTGAAGTTTCTGGAACAGCTGTTGAAAGAGCATCCCTCCAATGCGTTCGGCGCTGAGGCCGCGCTGTCCGCCGGAAACCTCAAGGCCGATCAGGGGAATGACCGGGAGGCGTTGAAATTCTACGAGCGCGCGCTGACGCTGGGGCCGGCGGGACGCAACGCCGAATTGACCCGGGGCCGGATCGCCGACGCCAGATACAACATTTATGCCGAAACGCTCGATAAGAACGACCTGGACCAGGCGGCCGCGATCTACCGGGAGCTGGCCGACGGTTCGGGCAATCCGCAGGTGATGCTGCAGAGCCTGTACAAATACGGCAAATGCTGCGAATTGACGGATGAGCGCGAGGACGCGCTTCGCGCCTACGAGAAGCTGCTTTATCTGGCCGGAGACCTGCAGCGGCGCGGCATTGCGCCGGACCCGGTCTGGACAAGCCGGGGGGCCTATCAGGCGGTGCTGCTGAACCTGAAGGACGGCACTCCCGCCAGCGCCCGGCGCGCGCTCGAAGACATCCGGCTTTATGAGGAATTGAAACTGACCGGCGCCGGAGAGGACTTCGCCCGGATCAAACAGGAAATCAAACAGCGTTACAACCTCGAGGAGAAGTGACGGTTTATGCTTTATACGCAACTCATCGATGACGGCGGCCCGATCATGTGGGTCATTCTGGCGGGAAGCCTGATTGCGGTTTTCGTCTTTCTGAAAAAGGTCTTCCAGTTCCACCGCGAAGAGATCAACGTGCGCGAACTGCTGCGGGGACTTTTCAACGTGCTGAAACGCGACGGCTTCGTCGAGGCGATCACACTGTGCGACAATACGCCCGGCCCGGCGGCGCGGCTGCTCGGCGCGGCGATCCTGGCATACGAGCGCGGCGACGAGGACATCCGGCAGGCGATCGACGACGCGGCCCTCGAAGAGATGCCCAAACTGGAGCGGCACATCAACCTGCTCGGCACCATCGGTTTCGTGATGCCGCTGATCGGCTTTCTCGGAACGGTGCTGGGAATGATGCGCGCGTTTCAGGTGGCGGCCAATGCTGAAGCACTCTCCGCGGAACGGATTTCCGAGGCGGTGAACATGGCGCTGATCACCACGGCTTCCGCGCTGGTGGTCGCGATTCCGTGCTACATCGCTTATAACTATCTGGTGGCCCGGGTGAATTCGATCACGCTGGACATGGAAAAGGCTTCTCTGGAAATCATGAATTTCTTTGAACGGCGCGAGGCCGAAAAGACGGGGGCTCTGCAGCATGATAAAAAGTGAAATCGGCAAACGGCGCTACCAGACCCGGCTGAAGCCGCGTTCCGGCTGGCCGGAGCTGACCGCGCTGATCGACGTGATGTTTCTGACGCTGCTTTTTTTGTTTCTGTCGGCGTCGTTCGTGCGGGTTTCCGGGGTCAAGGTGGAACTGCCGAAGGTGCGGGTTTCCAGCGCGGTCAGTCTGGAACGCTTTATTGTGACGGTGGTGCCGCCGGCTTCCGCCGGCCAGCCGCACCTTTTCTATTTCAACGACCAGCCGGTTTCGCTTGAAATGCTCAAGCAGCGGCTGGCGGAGGTCAGCGGGCGGTCCGGAAACGCGTCGATCATCATCCGGGCCGACCGCCGGGTGCCTTTTGAGCAGGTCGCGCAGGTGATGGCATTGGCGGAGGCGGCGAAGCTCTCCAGCTTCATCGCCGTGGTTCCCGCCTCCGCGAGTCAGGAAACCGTATTCGGCCAGTAAGGCGGAAAAAGTGATGCGCAAGAAAATTCTGTTCAGCAAACCGGTGAATTATGCTCCGGTGATTGCGGCCGAAGCTGCGGCCGTAACACTGGCGGTTCACGCTGTGCTCTTTCTGGCGACCGGCTACCAGCCGGAAAAACGGAATTTGCCGAATACCGGGGAGAGCAGCATCACATTGCTCAATCTCGACGCCCCCCGGGAGGGAGTGGAAAGCCTGAAGCACTGGCTGGCGGTCCATGATCCGGCCCTATTCTCCCGCAGTGACAGTCAGGCGGGTTACATGGCGCTGTTGCAGGCGCCTGTGCTTCGCGATTATACCGGAACCCGTCCCCGCCTGGAGGTGACCCTGCCGGAAGAGCGCCTGCCCGGTTACAAGCCGCTGCGGCCGCTGCATATGGAGCAGGGGGATTCCTATCAGGAGCTTCGGTACATTCCCCATAAAAATACGGTGGAAGCCGCGCCGCCGCAAAAGCCGCTGGTTTTCGACGCGGACAATCGTCCGCTGTCGCTTTCGCGGCTCGCGGCGCCGGTCGGACGCGGCGCGAAATTGCCGACGGTGGTGCAGTGCCGTAAAAGTGGGAAAGTGATGCGCCTGACGCTGATTTCCGGCTCGGGCGACGCCGGATTGGATTCCCGGGCGCTGCAGGCGCTGGCTCGTTCCGGCGATGAACTGCCGGAAGAGTCGGCGGTCATTACGGTTTACTGGCCGGGAAACGCCGGAGAGGAGAGTGGAAAATGATCGGAATGAGTTTCGCGGATGCGTTGTTCGTTTATTTCCTGCTGTGGCTGATTTTTCTGGCGATCCTGTGGTGGCGGGAGCTTTCCCGGGTCAAGAGTTATGAGTGGCACCTGAGCAACAGCCGGCTGTTCCATTGCGACAGCTGCCACCATTCGTTCATCATCAAGGAGGCGGTCAATCTTACCCGTTGTCCGCGCTGCAACTCAATCTGTATCTGCCGCAACCGGCGGGATCTGGAGTAGCCGTCATGAAATTATCCGTGCTTGTCCGTCTGGTTCCGGTCGCCGCGCTGCTGCTGGCCGGCTGCGAAAGCCTGCCGCCGGGAGTGCCCCCGAAGGATGACATCGTCAAAAACGATCCGCCTGCCGGGGAGTTGTCGCCGCGCAAGGCGGAGAATCTGCTGATCACCGCACTTGGACTCTATACACTGCGGGAGATGCCCGGCATCGGGATTGCGCTGAACTCCGATCAGGCGACGCTGATACCGGCGGCGCGGATTCTGAAAGGGATGGGAGCGATGAGCGGCGTCAGGTTCGATTCGCAGGCGCAGGTGGAGTTGCGTTCCAGTGCCGACGGGAACAGCTGGAACTTTGAGTTGTTCGACCGCAAAAGCAAGACGGTCCTGTGGCATGAGGAAGTGCCGGTTGTGATGAATGGGCAGGACCGGTAGCGGATCTGCGGGAACTGATGGAAAACACTCCCGACTTTTTTCCGTTTTTTTTACCTTCCCGATTTGCAAAATTGAAAAAGTCTCCTATATTAAGCACCATGTTCCAAACGTCCCTATCGTCTAGAGGCCTAGGACACCGGGTTTTCATCCCGGCAACTCGGGTTCGAATCCCGATGGGGATGCCATTTCGCATCAGTCGGTTACATCGGAAATAACGATGTGACCGATTTTTTTATTTCAATCGGATCGATATTCCGTTTCAGTTGTTGTTCGCAATACAAAAAGACAAGCGCCCTGGTCGCCGACGGCGAAATTACGGCGTGGATAACGGCGGCAGGGCCAGCAGGATGCGGGCCCGCCCGGTGAAGCGGGGGCGGGCGGAAGCGCCGACGGCGAAGGTGTCGCCGCGTTCGAGGGTGATGGTTTCAGCTCCGTCGGTGACGGCGGCGTGACCGTCGAGCACGGTTCCGGCCATGAAGCAGTTCAGGGATCCGGGACGCTCCCACGTGCGGCGCAGCTTCAGTTCAAGCGAACCGAAATAGCGGACGGCGTCCCGGTCGATCAGGCGCGTCAGCGTTGCGCCGTCATCCTCGCCGAGCGTGACGGGAGCCTGAAGCACTTTGGCGCGGAGCCGGTCGAGGGTCAGGATTTCACGGTGAAAGACGGAAAGGGCCGCGTCGGGATCGAGTCCTCCGAAACGGTCCTGCATGGTCAGGGGCTGTTCGCCGCAGCGGGCTTCGGGCTGGATCACCCAGTCGGTCGGCTCCATGATCTCCTGAACAAGTACGCCGGAGCCGATCGCGTGGGGGAAACCGCCGGGGATCAGGATCACTTCGCCGGGAGTGATCGGATAACGGTGCATCATGCCGAGGGTCTTTTCCATCACGCCCGTCAGCGCCTCGCGGCGGAACACCTCGAAGTCGAAACGGTCGTTGAAACCCATCAGCAGATACGGCTCTTCACCGTTGATGCGGCGCCCCTCCAGCACGATCCACGCCTCGGTCTTGCCGTAGGGGGAACAAAAGAGCCGCCGCGAAGCCTCCCGGTCGGGGTGGGCCTGAACGGGCAGCCGGATCGCGGAGTCGAGCAGCTTGGTCAGGAAGCCGGGCGTCCTGCCGGCGGAAGCGGGATGGTCCGGCCCGAGCAGGGTTTCGGCTTCGCGTTCCAGCATGCGGTCGAACCGTTCGGCGGAGCCGTCCGGCAGCAGCACCCGGCTGATCCCTTCGCCGGGGCAGTCGCGCTGCGGATTCTGCGCCGCCACGGTCGAAGCGATCCACTCCTCGGGGAAGGAGCCGTCCGCCGGATTCGCAATGCCGCGCAGCCGGTCCAGACAGGCGCCGCCGCGATAGACCCGCCAGACCCGGTTCGGAAGAAATTTCAACAGCTTCATCGGAAAACCTCGCTTTTTTGGGATTCAGGGGTTGATTTTTCATGGTATTAAGATATAATACCATAAAGAGGATTGCAACCCTCCAACAAGGAAAAAGAGATGAAAAATCCGGCGGAACTTTTCAATGCGGGGCTGGAGCAGCTGTTTGCGGCCAAACTTCGGCAGAAGCAGTTGACCGGCTGGTTCGAGTATCAGGAGATCCGGATGCGCGAGCGCGAGGCGATGCGCGCGGCGGGGCGCGACCCGGACGAGGCGCGCCACGCGGGTGAACTGCTGTGCCGTTGCGTGGAGCGAATGCCGCTGTCGATTCCGGCGGGAAGCGTGTTCGCGGGCACACAGGACGATGCGTTTTCGCCGAGCTACGCGCTGATCAACCCGAGTTTTCAGGTGGAGTCCTTCGCCGGATACTGTGATCCGGTCGCGATTTACGCCGATATTGAACCGTCCGAAGCGATTCCGGCGGAGCGGATCGAAGCGGTCAGGAACTACTACCGCGAAACTCCGTATGTGAAGCGGTTGACCGCGATCTATGAAAAGACCGCGGCGCTGACCGACGAGGTCACATTCTTCATGGAGCCGGTCACCGGTCACATGATCCCGGATATGCGCCCCATTCTGGCGCAGGGGCTGGAGGCGTTCGTCGCGGCGGCTCCGGCGGACACCCCGTTCGTCGCGGTGATGCGCGCGGCGGCGCGCGCGGCGGCGATTCTGGCCGGGCGCTACGCCGAACTTGCCGAAACGCTGGCGGAGGAGCGCGCGGCAATGCCGGGCGAGGCGGAGCGGCTGAAGCTGATCGCCGCGAACTGCCGGCAGGTGCCGGTGCGGAAAGCCCGGAATCTGCATGAGGCGATGCAGTCCTATTTGCTGCTGTGGCAGTTGATGTGCCTTGAACAGGCGCCGAATCCCTATGCGTTCTCGGCGGGCAACCTCGACCGGGTCTTTGAACCCTATCTGGCCGGAACCGGTTTCGAGAGCGCGGTGGCGCTGACCCGGCATTTGCTGGCGTTCTATATGGTCGGCGCGCGCGGCTGGGCGATTTCGCAGAATCTGCTGCTCGGCGGCCGCGATCTGGCGGGGAACGACCTCGGCTGCGGGATGACCGATGTGATTCTTGAGGCGTTCTTCCGCTCCAACCAGCCGCAGCCGGCGCTGTCGGTGAAAATTCACCGCAATTCGCCGGAACGTTTGTTCCGCAACATGGGACGCTTCTACTTTACGCCGGGACACTCCACGCCGTCGCTGTTCAACGACGATATGATGTTCCGGGTGCTGAAGTCCAAGGGGATCGCCGACGCGGACATCCCGGACTGGGCGGTTGCGGGCTGCCAGGAGCCGCTGATCATGGGCAAAGAGAACGGCAACACCACCAACAGCTGGCTGAATCTCGCCAAAGTGCTCGAACTGGTGCTGAACGACGGCTGCTCGCTGCTGACCGGGCGCAGGATCGGCCTCTCCGCCGCCGAACTCGGCTACGATTCGCCGGAAGCCGCATACCGCGACCTCGAAACCGCGTTCTTCCGGCAGCTCGACCATGTGCTGCCTTTCATGGAGGCGGCGGCCAACCGCTGCACCCGCGCGATCGGGGGCTGGGCGACGCCGTTCGGCTCGCTGCTGTTCGGCGGACTGGAAAGCGGGCGCGACATGCGCGACCCGGAGCGCCCCGGCACCCGCTACTGCGGCAGCGGCTGCCTGATCCACGGTCTCGGCGTGGTCGCGGATTCGCTGGTCGCGGTGAAGCACTTTCTCGCCGAACAGCCGGGCGGAGCGGATTCGCTGCGCGCCGCGTTGCGGAATAATTTCGCGGACGCTCCGGCGCTGCGCGCCCGTCTGCTCGCCTATCCGAAGTATGGCAGCGTGCTGCCGGAGCCGGATGAAACCGCCGCCCGGATCGCCTCTGTCGTCAGCGACAAGGTGTATGCGCTGCGCAATCCGGCGGGACGGCCCTTCATGCCGGACTTCTCCACGCCGAGCACCCATCTGCTGTACGGCTACTGGGTCGGCGCGACGCCGGACGGTCGGCCCGCCCGCGCGATGCTCGGCTACGGCGTCGATCCCCGCCCGGAGGTCACCAACAGCGAGCTGACCGACCAATTGCTTTCGGAACGCGGGCTGCCGTTCGGCAAGATGGTCGGCGGCTACGCCTCGCACATCGGCCTCGCCCCGGCGGCGTTCGCGGACCGGGCGGAGCTGGAGGAAAAGGGCGTGGCGATGCGCGACCGGGTGATCCGTCCTCTGTTTGTGGCGGGAGCGGAGGGCGAGGCCCCGTATTACGTCTATTTCAACATCGACAGCGCGAAGCACCTGCGCAAAATCCTGACCGATCCGGCCAGGTACGTCCCTTCGGGCATCTACATCATGCGGATTCACGGCACTTTCGTAAACTTCCTCGATCTCGCTCCGGCGATTCAGGAAGATATCATCAAACGGCTGGAACGGAGCGAGTGTGCATGAAGAGCCTGACCGAACAGGTGCGCGCCGCATTGGCCGGGGAGATCCTCGCCGGGAAATACGCCCCCGGTGACCGGCTTCCCCCGGAACGGGAGTACGCCGAACACACCGGCACCAGCCGGGTCACGGTGCGCCGCGCCTACGACCAACTCGAAGCGGCGGGGATCATCGTGCGCCGCCGTCCGCACGGCACCTGCGTGGCCGACACCTTCCGCGCCCACACGGGGCCGCTGGAGAGCGTCGGGCTGATCACCACGCTGCCGCACGAATTTTCCGGCCGGTTCGTCGCGGCGGTCAGCCGTTGCTGCCGGGAGCTGGATGCGCTGCTGGTGCTCGGCATCCCGGAGCCGGACACCGGGCCCCAGCAGCTGGAGATCGCGGTGCGCATGGCCACGCGCGGCGTGAAGGACCTGATCGTGTGGGGGGCCGACCGTAATTTCGACTTCCGGGTTTTCGAGCGGCTGCGGATTCTCGGCGTGAACCTGGTCTTTTTCGACCAGGTGCTGCCGGGGGATTTCGCGGACTACGTCGGGCTGGACAACCGCGCCGCGATCCGGGCGTTGCTGGCGAAGGCGAAAGCCGACGGGGCGGAACGGATGATCTTCGTGAACTACTCCGACCTCGACGTGGACACCAACGCCGAACGGCAGCAGGCGTTTGAAGCCTGTCTCGCCGAAACCGGATGCCGGGGCGAGGTCAGGCTGCTTTCGCGCGGCGCATCCGTCGCCGAATGCCGGCTGTTCGCGGCGGAACTGGCCGCTGCCGGGGCGGAAGCGCCGAGCGCGGTGATCGGGGTGAACGCTCCGGTATTGCAGATGCTTTTCAGACACCCCGTCGCCGGGCTCGGGCTGTACTGCGTGGACCATGTCCCGCAACTGGCCGAACTCGGCGCGGTCGGCTTGCGCCAGCCGATCGGAGCGATGGCGGAGGCGGCTGTCCGGGCGCTTCAGGAACAACGCAAAAAAGGCGGGAAGTGGCGCGCTGGAGTCCGCCGCTTCGCCGGGGAGCTGGTGGAACCATGAGAATTTTCGCACAGGGCTGGTCGGACCGCAAGGACGGTCCGGGGCATCGCCGGATCTACTACCTCAAGGGGTGCAACCTGCGCTGCCGCTGGTGCGCGTCGCCGGAGAGCATCGCCGCGCAGCCGGAGCTGCTGTTCTATCCCGAACGGGCGGTCGGCGAGACGCTGGACTATCTTTGTCCGCACGGCGCGATCAAAGAGCGCACCCTCGACCGCTCCGTCTGCAGCGGCTGCGCCGACCGCGCCTGCAGGCAGTTCAGGCACTCCGCGCTGGAGTGGGCCGGGCGCGAACGCACCCCGGAGGAGCTGGAAAAGGAGGTGCTGCGGCTGTCGGCGGGCTGGGATGATTTCGGCGGCGTGACCTTCGGCGGCGGAGAACCCACCCTGCAGGCTCCCGAGCTGCTCGACTGCATCAATCGGCTGAAAAAACACCGGATTCACACCGCGATCGAAAGCAATGCGACCACGCCGGAGTTTCCGGACGTCGCCCGTGAAGTCGATTTCGCCATCGCCGACCTGAAGGCGGGGACGCCGGAGATTTTCCACGACTGCACCGGCGGCGAACTGGCGCCCGTGCTGGACCATCTGGCGGAGGCGGCGGAACGCGCGCCGTCGCTGCTGGTGCGCGTTCCGGTGATTACCGGCATGAACGATTCGCCGCAGGAACTTGACCTGATTGCGGAACACCTTTCCGGACTTCACCGCCGCCGCCTCGCGGCCAGGTCGGAACCGCTGGCGGTGGAGGTGCTGAAGCTCCACCATTACGGAGAGCCCAAATATCAGGCGCTCGACCGGAAATACGAACTTGCCGACCGGCCGGAGCCGGAGCCGGAGGTGATCCGCTGCTTTGAACAGGCGCTTGCCGCGGCCGGCCTTACCCTGCAAAGGAACTGAACGATGCTGACCCTCGGAATCGATCTCGGCACCACCAAGGTTGCCGCCGTCCTGTACGATCCGGATGCTTCCGGGGCGGGACGCGCCGTCTCGACGGAGCATCATGCCGCCCTTCCCGCCGCCCCCGGCCATGCCGAACAGGACGGCGAAAAGATGTATGCCGCCGTCCTCCGGCTGCTGGCGGAGCTTCCGCCTCGGGAACTGGGCCGGGTCGAAGCGGTCGGCCTGACCGGACAGATGCACTCGGTGATCCTGTGGAGCGGCGGAGAGCTTTCCCCCGCCGTGACCTGGCAGGACAAACGCGCTTCGGCCACTGGACACCTCGACGAATTCCGCACCCAGAGTGGCCGCCCGCTGGCCGACGGCTTCGGTGCGGTCACGCTGGCCGAACTGGCGCGGCAGGGGGAATTGGAACGCTGGCGTTATGCGGCTTCGCCCGCCGACTGGCTTGCAACCCGGCTGACCGGCAATCCGGCGCCGGTGACGGATCCGACGTTTGCCGCGTCGTGGGGGATTTTCGACTCGGCTTCGGGCGGCTGGGACCTGAAAGCGGCGGCGGCGCTCGGCATCCCGCCCGGGCTGCTGCCTCCGGTCGTCGCTTCCGGCAGCATCGTCGGAACGACCCGGAACGTGCCGGGTATCCCGGACGGAATCCCCGTCGCCGCGCCGTTCGGCGACAACCAGGCTTCGGTGGTCGGCACTGCCGTGGAGCTGGACCGGGAACTTTTCCTGACCCTCGGCACCGGCGCGCAGCTCTCCTTTGTGATTCCGCCGGAGTCGGCGGCGGGCTGGACGCCTCCGCCCGCCGTGGAGCTGCGCCCCTTCCTCGACGGCAAACTGCTCGCGGTCACCGCGCCGCTGTGCGGCGGGCGGGCGTGGGCGTGGCTCGGAGGCGCGGTCAACAATTTTCTGACTTCGCTCGGACTGGAACCGTTGCCGGAAAAACTGCTGCTTGACCGGCTGGATGCGCTGGCGCTGGAGGTGGACGGAGAGTCCGCGCCGGTGGTCGCTCCCCATTTTCTCGGTGAACGGCACAACCCGGTGGAATTCGGGAGCATCACCGGAATCACGTTGGAAAACTTCACCCTGCCGAATCTCGCGCGCAGCCTCGCCGCCGGAATCGTCCGCAACCTCGGCGACAGTTTCCCGCCGGAGTTTTACCGGAACCGGGAACGCGTGGTCGGCTCCGGCAACTGCGTGCGCTTCTGCGGCTCGATCCGGCGTGAGATCGAGCGGCAGTTCGATCTGCCGCTGGAAATCCGTTCCGTCCGCGAGGAAGCGGCGGTCGGCGCGGCCAGACTCGCGGCGCGTTCCGTCCGAAAAGCCGGGTGAATCACGGGACGGGGGGATACACATCCGCCCCGTGTTACAGATCACAGAAAAGCTCATGGCCGGAAAATTCCGTTTTTTTATTTTTTCCTCTTGTATTTCCTGTATCACTTTTACATAATATAAGTGATGCAAACAGGGAAATCGGTGGAATATGGCGAAAAAACGGGATCATCTGGTCAAGGAGATGCGGGAATTGGCGTGCTGCCGGCAGCCCGGCTCGCGCTTTTTCACGATCCGGGAATTGATGAAGCGTTTCAGCGTCAGCCAGCTGCTGGTCTATAAAGCGTTGGATCAGCTGAAAGCGGACGGGCTTCTCGTGACTCACGATGGAAATGAGCTTTATGTGACCGAAGAATCGGCGCTGCGGCAGCATCTGCGGCTGCCGAGCATTCTGGTCGCGATTCCGCACTGGAAATCCTGGGTGACTGATCAGGTAATCCGGCTGGTTGCGGAACCAAAGCCGCTCTGCCCTGGTTACCGGACCGAGTTGATCGAATACGATCCGTTGAAAGCCGTCCCCGATGTCCTGCCGATCGAGCGGGAAAAAGCGGTCGGAGCGGTGCTGTTCGCTTCCGGCGCCCCATTGACGCCGGAGGATATCGCGCGAATGACCGAGTTTTCCCGGCAGTTCACCTTCACGGTGATCGGCCAGCATCTGGAGGATTTCGGCATCCCGTCAGTCGGCGTGGACGACGCATTCGCGGCGAACCTCGCGATGAACCACCTGATCCGGGCCGGACACCGCAAGATCGGAATCCTCTATTGCGAACCGCACAGCCGGGTGATGGAACTGCGCTGCCGCAGCGCGGTTGACTATGCCAGGCTTCACGAGGTGGAAGTCGACCTGATCGACTGCGGCATCCGGGCCGGAGAGCCGGCTAACGCCAAAACCTATGACAGGATGCGCGGCGTCATCCGGCGGGGATTCGATTTCACGGCTTTGCTCGGGCTCTCCGGCGAACCGCTGCTGAGCGCGGTCGAGGCTCTTGAGCAGGCCGGTATCGATATTCCGGGAAAACTCAGTGTGGCCGCCATCGCGGCCGAGCAGCTCACGGCGCGCCACGATCCGCCGATCGACACCGTCGGCGTGCTGATGGAACGCCAGCTCCGCACCGCGCTGCAGATGGTCACTCCGAATGCCGTTCCGGTGCTTTCCGGCGTGATCTGCCCCGAACTGTTCCGGTTCGGTTCCGTTCAGAATCTCAATTCCAAGCAAGGAGAAACGAAATGAAAAAACGGTATTTTACTCTTATTGAGCTGCTGGTGAACATTGCTTGTAAAATATACAATCAGTTCCCGTATGCCGCTCTGCGGAAAAGAGAGGGGTTCGGGGGAGAGAAAGCGGCGATCTGCGCCGCGTCTCTCCCCGTACCAGACTTCCCCAACCTCTTACATACTTTCGGCAAGCTCTCACGCCTTCGTCAATGCTCTGCAAGCGGCAAGTCGGAGCAAAAACGTGAAGTTGTTTTTCCGCAGAAAAGCGGGAAGACAACTTCACGTTATTGCGGATCTTCCTTCCCCGCCGGCCGACCGCTGTTCCGCCAGTCGACCGTCCCGTACCCGGCACCGGCACCTTGCCGGACGCAGGGGGTGCGGGGGGCGGCGGATACGCCCCCCGCATCCGGCCATGTAAGGCCATTCACCCTGATTGAGCTGCTCGTGGTAATAGCGATCATCGCGATTTTAGCCGGGATGCTGTTGCCTGCGCTGAACCGGGCGCGGGAGAAGGGCAGGGCGATCTCCTGTGTCAACAACCTGAAGCAGTTCGGGCTGGCGAACGCTTTTTACAGTCAGGACAGCAATGTGTTTCCGCCGGTATGGTATCAACCGGCGGGAGCGACCTACCGCTGGGCGCGGCTGTTGATGCCGTATCTGGGCGGTGTCAGCTACGGCGATTCCAATGCGGCGGATTACATTAAAAACGTCAAATACTTCCGGTGTCCCGGCGATTCGCTCAAGCGCAATCAGGCGAATGTCGCGCCGTGCACCTATGCGCTGACCTACATGGTGCAGGCAACCGATCTGAGCAACATCACGCCCGGCGGCGGTGCGACCGGCGGAACCAATCCGAGCGTCGCATTCAGCCGGGTGGCCAGCCCGTCGGATACGATCATTCTGGCGGAGCGCCCCCGTCCCGACAACGATGTGAACAACGCGCTCGGCAGCGATCCCAGCCGGGTGGCGGGCGCGAACAACGTGTTGACCGAGGAGGTTCACAGCCAACGCAGCAATTACCTGATGGGAGACGGGCACGTCAGCTCTTACCGCTGGGGGGAAACCTATCTCGACAACGGCCGCATGTGGAAATTCAAGAAATAGGAAACAAGATGAAATCATTGATCGGAACCATTCTCTCCGCCGGAATCCTGAGCTCCGGCGTGTTCTGCGCAAGCGGTGTGGAAACCGAACCGGCCGCCGCCGTTTCCTGCTTCCCGTTCAAGCCAGGCGGGGCGGAGGTCGTCAGCGGCGAACCGCTGCTGAAGGCGGAGGTTCAGCCGGGAGCCAGCAACACCCGCGGCCCGCTCTTTTTCTTTCAGCCGGCCCGCAGCGGCAAGACCCAGAGCATCCTGCTCAAAAGCGACCTGCCGCTGCCGGAATCGGTCCGCCGCATCGGCTACTGGATTCTGTCGCGCGGCTCCGGCTGGTGCGAGGTGAACGTACTGGTGCAGGAACCGGATGGAAACATCTACGCCTATCGCGCCCCGGCCAGCGGCGACAGCCCGTGGACCTTCTACGAGTGGGAGATGCAATCCCCGTCCGAAGCGGTGAAGAAGTTCGCGGTTCAACCCAATCCGGGAAAACTCCGCAGATTCAGGGGGCTGCTGGTCAACCTGCAGCCGTTCTCCGGCGGCGGCTACCGGTTCGGAGACGTGGTGCTGGACAGCGCCGAGCGTCCCGCGCCGCGCACCTGGGCCTGGACGCTGCGCGATGTGGCCGAGGACATCAGCTACCAGTCCGCGTTCACCGGCTTCAGGCTTGCCTATGCCGGAGTCGAAGCAAAGGCGCGCCTGCCGCTGGTACTGTTCTTCAACACCCCGGACGTGCGGCGCCTCCGCGGGATGATCTACGATTCGGCGGGGCGGGTGTACGACAACTTCGAGCTGGAATCGGACGATGTCGCCAAGCTGAGGAGTACCGATCTGATCCTCCCGGCTCTGCCGCGCGGCAATTACTGGATCGACCTCCACCGCTTCGGAGCCGGGGGAGAGCTGCAGAACCGGCAGAAGCTCTCCTATCTGGTGCAGTTTTCGCCGGTCACGGAACTGCCTCCTGCCGTGGAGCCGGAGATTTCGGCGATCTTCCCGGATCAGGCGCTGCCGATGGCGGAAGTTTCGCCGGGAAATGGAAAACTCAGGCTGAAGATCGCTTCGCAACCCGGCGATATCGTCAAATACAGCTGGTTCGACCAGTACAAACAGCCGTGCGGCTCCGGCATTGCCCGTGAAAACGAACTTGATGTGCCGCAAGGCATCGCCACCCCGGCGCTTGTCCGGCTGGAGCTGGAACTGGAGCGGGCCGGGAAAACGGTTGACCGGCGCGTGGTCCGGGTGAAACTGCCGGGCGGAAAGCCGCCGGTCGCCGGTGTGCCCGCGGTTCCGCAGCAGTTTTTCCCGCTGGACGAAACCGAAACCATTTCGATCACCCAGCCGCTGCTGAAAGAGAGTTTCAGCGACCATCTGCCCGCGAACGGCAGCAATTGGAGCATTTCGCTGTACTGGGACGAAATCGAACCGGTTCGCGGCGAAATCCAGTATCCGGTCATCGACCGTTACCTGAAACTGGCGCGGGAAAAGAAGATTCCGGTGAACCTCACCTTCTTCATCCACCTCGACCACCTGCCGGAGTGGGTCTGGTATGACCAGCTGCTCGACCAGAACGGGCAGAATATGCACTACAGCGCGAGTTTCACGCGCAAGTTCAGTCCCTGCTCCGCCCGGACAGTGGATGCGCTCTGCAATATGATTTCGCAGGTGGTGAAAACTTACAAGGATTGCCCGGAGATCGTCGGCTGGAATTTTTCGCAGGGAGTCGAGAGTTTCTGGAGCGACGCTTCGCGGAACCGGCTCGTGGTCGGCTATGACGCGGCGACCGTGGAAGCCTTCCGCAATTACCTGAAGGAACGCAAATTCCCGCTTGCCGGAACCGGCGCGGCTTCCTATGACGAGGTACAGCCTCCGGTTCCGGTCTTCGACGGCAGGCTCGACCTGCGTGCGCTCTATCTGGCGTGGGAGGAGTTCCGGCAACAGGTGGTGAACTCCTATTTTGAACGGATTTTTTCCACAATCCGCGCGGCAGGAGCCACCCAGCCGATCAAGAGCTATGCTGGCATGGGGGTCGGCGACATCACCCGGATGCTGCCGGTCTACCGGAAGTACGGCGCGGAACTCTGCTTCGGCGGCGGGGATTCCCCGGTCCATGCCTTTCTTCAGTCACAGGCGCGCAACGCCGGGGTGCCGCTGATCGGGGAGAGTTTCGCGCTGCCGCCTTTCAGCCCCACTTTGCAATTCGTGATGTTCACAGAAATCGCCTACGGCGCGATGACCGGCGGGACCAATATCATGTGGGGACGCCACTTCTCCCCGGGCGAAGTGCGCACCGAGGCGCTGGAGGCTTCGGCCGCTGCCGCTTCTCTGGCGAAGAAAATCCGTTCCCTCGGCCGCAGCGAACTTGTGACCGCCAACGGCGCGGTGATGTTCGGCATGCTGAGCATGGTCAACCGCTCGCGTTCTTCGATGTGGATCGACTGGACGAACCTGAACACCAACGGCTTTTCGGATGCGTTGAACGCGGTGATCGGCAACAACCTGCAAATGACGTTCCTGACTGACGCCACCCCGCTGGAGATTCTGCGGCGCAACAGGCTGATCGTGCTGAACGACTCCCCGCTGCTCCGCGACGAGTCGGCGTTCCGTCTCGCGGAATACGTGAAAACCGGCGGCACCCTGATCCTGATGGGCGAAGCCGGGCGTTTCAACCAGGACGGAAAAGAGTGCTGGACCCTGAAGAAAAGCCTGGGCGAAGAGGCCGCTCCCGGAAAAACATTCCGGTTCGGACAAGGCAAGGTCGTATGGCTCGCCAAGCCGCTGGACTGGAATCGGGAATTGATGCCCCTGATCGGAGCGAACGGCTTCACGCGTCCGGTACGCCCCTCCGGCGGCGCAATGCGCGCCGCCCTGCGCCGAAACGAAACCGACGGCAGCTATCAGCTCTTTTTATTTGGTAAAACCTGGAATGGCGGCAATCCCCACGCCCGCGAAATCGCCGGAAAAACCGTCACCGCCAGAGTTGAAATCCGCCTCCCCGCCGGCAGTTGGCTCCTGACCGACGTGTTCGACGGCAAACCTCTGGGAAGTTATACGGCTCAGGAGCTGTCCGGAGGAATCGAGCTCTCCGCAGACGCCGGCAAACTGAAAATGATCGAATTGAAACGGCGAAAATAGCCCTTTCCGCCGCAAGCGGCGGGGAATCCGAGATTTCGCCTTCGCGACCAGGGCACTTCGTCCCTGGACCTCGACCGGCAAGGTGCCGGCGCCGTATACGAAATTGTTTTTCGCATTGCGAAAAACAATTTCGGAACTTTTAAAAGTCGCCCCAAGGGGCGAGGTGGGTTATTTCGTCGGCAGGGGCGCGCAATAGCAGTCGGGGCCGCCGCGTTTTTTCCAGCCGCGGTACAGGACCGCGAAAGAGAGCAGCGCCCCGATCGTGAACAGGAAGTCCCAGGCGTAGATGTACTGGTAATCCTTCAGCCGGTCGAACAGCATGCCGCCGCCCGCGCCGCACGCTGCCATGAACGCGGCCCGCAGCAGCGCGTTGGCCGAGCTGAACTGGCCGTAGTACGCCTTGGGCAGGATCGCGACGAAGCACGGCAGCGTCGCGGCTCCCTGAATCGTGTAGACCACCGCCAGCAGCAAGCTGGAGATGTAGAAGCTCGTGAAATCCCGTACCTGGAAAAAACTGACCGCATTCACGATCACCACCAAAAGCAGCCCCGCAGCGTAGACCCGCAGCGCGTGAAATTTATCCACCAGCAGCCCCACCGGCAAACTCAACGCCACCCCGATCACGCCGCCCCAGCTCATCACCGCGCCGAATTCGGCGTAGGTCAGGCCGAGGTTTTTCTGGGCATACAGGAAATTGAACATCATCCGGCACACCGTCGACACGTCGCTCAGGGCCATCATGATGAAAAAACTGTAATAGAACGGGATGCTGTAGCACTCCCGGAAGTAGCTCCGCACCATCCCGGCCGGTGAGAACGATTCACCGGAACGGTCCGCCGGGTAACTCCCCTCGCGTACCGCCCGGCACATGAAGACGATCGTGACCAGGTAGAACAGCGCGACTCCGGTGAAGAGCCAGTTCACATGCCGTTCCCCGAGCGGCAGCAGATAGCGGGGGAACAGGAAACCGACCAGCGAGCCGGTCAGGTTGAAGACCGCCATGAACCGCCCGATGAACTTTTCCGGGATCACATCCGGGAACAGGTAGTAGATCACCGAGCCGACGATCAGGAAGAAGATCTGATATCCCACCGACAGCCCTCCCAGCAGCGCCAGCGGCAGCCAGTGCGGCAGCGCGGCGCGGGCGCAAACCGCCGGCGTCCAGCCGATCAGCACCAGAAACAGCGACACGAACGGTGCCGACCACAGGATGTACGGAATCCGCCGTCCCAGCGCCGTCCTCAGCCGGTCGCTGCGGAAGCTGACGACCGGCGTGATGATCATATTCAGGATATACGGGATCGAAGTGATGAAGACCGCGATCAACGTATTGGAGGCCCCCAGCTTCTCCATCTCCACCGGCAGCAGCGCCCCGACCAGCGAAGACATCAGGAAGAATCCGAACGCCCCGACCGTGATGAAAAAGACCGTCAGCAGCAGCCCGCGCCCGGTGTACAGCAGCGAGCCGGCCCGGTATTCCGGATCGCGGTTCTCCGCCGGGACGGTGCGGTAACCGCGTCCGTCGCGCATCAGCAATGTTTTCGATTCCATCTTTCTGTCCTTAACTGTCATGGCCGGCCGGGAAACCGGCACGGATCGCGGCGGTTATTTCTGTTTTTTCAGATGTTCCAGCACGTTGTCGAGCGTTGTGAAGGCCAGGCCCGTACAGGTGTCGGCGCAACCGTAGTAGATCGCGATACGCCCGGTCGGTGCGTCGGCGAGCGCCGCACACGGGAACACCACATTCGGGGTGTCTCCGACACATTCATACAGGGTTTGCGGCGACATCAGGTAATGTCGGTCGCGGGCGATCACCTTCCACGGTTCTTCCGGGTCAAGCAGTGCCGCTCCGAAGCTGTAGGTCATGCCGTTGCAGCTGGTCAGTACGCCGTGGTAAAAAAGCAGCCAGCCTTCGCTTGTTTCGATCGGCGTCGGACCGGCTCCGATTTTGGTTCTCTGCCAGCCGCCGCCGGTCTTCATCACCAGCCGGTGCTCGCCCCAGAAGGTCAGGTCGGGACTGCGGCTCAGGAAGATGTCGCCGAATCCGGTATGGTTGTTGTCGCTCGGACGGCTCAGCATCAGGTACTTCCCGCCGATCCTCCTCGGAAACAGCACGCCGTTGCGGTTGAACGGCAGGAAAGCGTTTTCCAACTGGCGGAAGGTTTTGAAATCGGCGGTTTCCGCAATGCCGATGGTCGGATAGTCGGCGTAGCCGTTACACCAGGTCACGATATATTCGCCGTCGATGCGGCACACGCGCGGGTCGTAACCGTATTCGAAGGAGAGTCCGCCGGTGAATTCGATCGGCTCCGGGGACAACTCCCATTGGACGCCGTCGCGTGAAAAGCCGGTGTGCAGCGCACAGCGGCGCGCCCGGTCATCGCAGCGGAACACTCCGGCATAGCCGGCGCCGAAGGGGACGACCGCACTGTTGAAAATGCTGTTGGAATCCGGCAGCGCATCGCGCCGGATGATCGGGTTGCCGGTGTGCCGCCAGACGGCATCGGAGCAGTCGGCGGGGCGCTCCTGCCACGGCATGTCCGGCAGGGCCGGGCCGGTGATGGTTGCCATGATGGTTACTCTTTCGCGGGTTCGAGTTGAATGCGCATGCCGTCATAGGATGGCTCCATGCCGAGCGGCATCAGTATTTGTTCGAGTTCGGAGTGCAGCCGCGCCCCCTTACCGTGCGCGAAGTGGACCGGCACGATCCGGGTGCGTCCGTCGGCTGCGCCGACGGAACGCAGCCGCTTTGCGAGTTCGACGACGTTCGGGATGCCGAGATGGCTTTCATGGCGGTCCTCCATGCCCCAGGTTGCATCGACGGTGACCGCGGTCAGCTTGAAATCCTTCAGGAATTTCCAGCTCGCTTCCGGGAATACGTCGGTGTCGCCGGTGACCAGCAGCTTCCAGCGGGGAGCCTCGAAGGCATACATCAGTGACTGCTCCGGGGAGGTGTGGTTCGCGGCCAGCGGCGTCACCCGCAGGTTTTCGCCGGGGAGCTCGATGGTTTTGCCGGGTTCGGCGAGCACCGGGGTCAGGCGGTTCTTTTTCCAGTCGCCGCCGATCATGCGGTCGATTGCGGCCAGCACCTGCCGGTTGCCGTAGACGGTCACCCAGCTCTCCTCCGGGAGTTGGGATACACCGCGCACCCAGAAATCCATCGGGAAAAGATGGTCCTCGTGGCTGTGGGTGATGAAGACATGGCGCAGCTTCCACGGTTCGAGCCGGAACCGGAACGCCTGCGCGACCGCGTCCGGTCCCCAGTCGATCCGGATGGTTTCGCCGAGCTGGAACGCGGTGCGGAACCGGTAGTTCCTGCCCCCCTCCGTCCGCGCCCTCCGGCAGAAGCCGCACACACAGTACTGCGACGGCATCCCTTCGGAAGCGCCGGAGCCGAGCACCAGCAGTTCCGATGGCGGCGCGGCGGCGGCTCCGGCGGCCAGCAATGCGGACGCAAGCAGAGTGGATCGCTTCATTTCAGTTCACCTTCCAGTCGATTGCATTGCCTTTGACGGTCTTGTCGGGATAACGAATCTCCCAATCGCCGCTGTCCTGGTCGACAGTCACGATGGTGCCGTCGGCGTAAGTCGAACGCTGTTTGCGCCCATCGGCGGAAAGCATCTCATGGTTGGTCATTTCCTGCAGCCCGACTCGCTTATGGAGTTCGGCGACGAGCCTGACCGCTTCCATATCCTGCGCATTCGCGTCTATGGAAAGGTAGGGCATTCCGGCGGAAATCAATGCATGAAGAAACGGTATTTCAGTTTTGGCGTAGTAGTAGGAACCGCGTTCCCGGGTGGTTTCAAACGGCACGACGATCGCGTCGTGATAAACCAGCGTGAACAGTGGCAGCGGAATGCCGAAGTTGTTGCGTTCGCCATCAACAGCCCAGACGGTATGATGCACCAGGTGAAGGGTGCGGACCGCCCAGTCCACCGGCTCCTCGGAACTGACGATTCCGAGGTTGTTTTTGATATAGTCGAAGCAGCGGCGGCGCTGCTCGTAGCATTGGGTGCGGCTCATCCGGTGGTCCGGATGATAGCACTCGTCGCCCGGCACGACCGCGAACACATCCAGGTAACAGCCGTCGGATTGTGCGCCGATTCTGCGCAGGTAGGTGTTGTTGCGCCGGACGTAATCCAGCGCCCGGGTCGCGCAGACCAGCGCGTTGGCTCCGCCCGCCCAGGTGTCCTCGACGTGGTGGGTGCCGTCCTCGCGGGTGACCAGCAGCTCCTTGTTGTAGCTCGGTGCGTCCAGATACATGTCGCGGTACTGCTGATGGTAGACCACGAGATAGTTGTTCCGGTGTGCGAAATCGAGGAATTTCCGCAGGCCCTCCTTGCCGCCCGCCTTTTTTCCGACCGGAAGCTGGTCGGGTTCGAGGTTGTCGTAGCCGCGGTAACCGATCCCGTCAATGTGGATGTAGGCCTGCGGCAGGCTGAACTCCTTTTGGAGACGTTCGATCTTGCGGGTCAGTTCGACATAGGGGGTGAACAGCGCGTCGACTTTGTTGCGCGCGTCATACTGCCGGGCGGTCACGTGCAGGATCGGCGAACCGATCAGTTTGGCATAAGAAGGGGTTTCCGCAATTTTTTCGGTAATGGAGCGGAACGTGCCGTTTTCCTTGGCCGTTCCGCGGTACGCCTTGGCCATCGCGACGTAGCCGCCGTCGATGAATTTCAGCCGCGCCCGGCGGGTGTATCCCATCCGGCCGAGCGTATGCAGCCATTTGGGCGTGACGGAGGTGCCCTCTTCCGGAGAGTGGAAGAGCCGGATTCCGGCGTCATCCGGAGTTTCGATCAGGAACATCGCCGACTTGTCCTTGCTGGTGACTCCCCACCACGGCATATAGAGTGAACGTCCGTAGATGAGGCCGATCTTGCCCTGGTCGGTGTATGGCGCATCGATCACCTTCGGCCAGTTGCGCGGGATCAGGATACCCTGCGTGTGCGGCATTACCGTCGCGTCGACATCCCGGCCGTCAAGCGCGCCCGGCCAGGTTGCCAGGCGTAGCGTGGTCTCTTTTTCTTCCGGACGCAGCTCGAAAACCGCATCCCCGGTCGCATAGTCCACTCCGGCGAAGAGGCGGACCTTCAGGTCCAGGGGCTTGCCGTCGGCCTTGAAGCCGGAGAGTGCCAGAGCGATGCCGCGGATCCCGGCCCACTGTTCGGGAACGGCGATGACCGACTGCGCATCCTGCAGCTGCAGGCTTTTTTCGCTGCCATCCTGCAGCCTGACCAACGCTTCTTCGGGAGCGCGGAACGTAAACGACGCGCCCTTCCCGCTCACCGTGATTTCAAAGCTTCGGGGATTGAGCTGAAGCACGGTATCGCCGCAGATAAGCTCAAGCATCCCGGAAGCCGCCTTTCGGAACGCGACGAAGCGGTCGGCCTTCAGTTCTTCCGGGGTCACGGCTGCCGTCATCTGTTCCGTCCACGGCAGTCCGGCGGCGGCAGGCAGGATCGGCAGGGCGCAGAGTGCAAATGTCACAATCAGTTTTTTCATTGCGGATATGCTCCTTAACTCAGTATGTACCGGGCATGACCGGACTGCCGCTGCTCTGCCATGCGCCGGCTGTGGCGTTGTATGCGCCGACGATTCCGGGCGCCGCCGGCAATTCTTCGGGATAGAACGCTTCCCATTTGTCGTAGATATCCTGACGGCTGCGGGTTTCCACATGGCCGTCGACGAAGGAGACGTTCGCTTTTCCGGCATGGCGGATTTCGAGGTCATGGGCGACGAGAAATGATGGCGACATCCACCCCTCCGCCGTCAGCATCACACTCGACGCGCTTTTGACGCGGGGGGCCGGAACTCCATAGTAGAAGAATGCGGCGGAAAACGGATAATCATTCTGGATCCGCGAGCAGAGCGGATAATCCGCCCGCGCTCCGGACAGCGGGCAGGTGAAGGTTTTCGGGGAATGGACATACGCGTTGACCAGCGGTTGGAGTCCGCCGCCCCAATCATTGCGCCAGGACCACTGTGAAGCGTCTTCGGTAAATCCGGCAAGCTCCCACAAATAGATATTGACCATATTCGCACCGCCCTTGATTCCGGGGTAGAGGCCCTGATTGTCGTCGCTGTACATGTTCATTCCGAGCGCGACCTGTTTCTGGTTTCCGGCGCAGGTGATCGTGCGGGCCCGGTCGCGCGCTCCGTTCAGCGCCGGCAGCAGCATCGCGGCCAGAATCGCTATAATGGCTATCACAACGAGCAGCTCAATTAATGTAAATCTTTTCAACATAATCAGTTGGCTCCTTTTGCATCATTTTGTGTTTCTGACCTTCTCTGGCCGGGAGTCGGTCGTCAGTGTTTATTATACCAAACTCCCGGCGCAAAAGCAAGAGCGGCAGCCGTTCCGCCGGTACGATTCGAGCGGAAAATGAAAAAACAACACAGAAAACTGTGCCGTTTTCAACAAAACAGCACAGCATAAAAATAAATCATGCACAGATTTGCAAATCGTTGAAAACGTGTTATGATAAAAAAGAAAACGAAAAGGACGAATCGATGAACGCCAACGGAATCCGCACCCAGAAGCAGCTTCAGGCTGACCGCTTCCTACGCAACAAGGTGATGCTGCTGCATGAGGGTGAGGCGCTTCCATCCATCCGCAAGTTAATGGAACAAAGCGGCTTGAAACGTGTGGTTCTGGAAAATTCCCTGCAGGATTTCTGCCGGAACCGATTGCTGCGGGCAGAGCCGAGGCGGGGGTATTTCCGAACCGGCCACCGCGAACTTGAACTTTACCGTGACACCGTCGACATCATCGCCGGCAGCGAGATCAACTATATGGAAAGCCGCAATTCGTTTCAGAACGACCTGACCCAGCAATTGTTCAAAATCGGCACAGAGTATCACATCAATATGCGTATTCACCGGGTCAAGAACCATGAGCCTGTGACCGCTTATGACACGCTGATCAAAAAGCAGCAGTTCCGCGCCGCATTCCTGCTCGCTCCGGCCAGCATCGAAATTGAAAAGCTGATCCGGGACGCCGGAGTGCGCTGTGTGGTGGTCTGTCCGCGCTATCCGGCGGTGGACGGTCCCGCCGTGACCGACGGCGACGATATGATGGAATTGCAGTTGAACCATCTGTTCCGCAACGGCCACCGCCGGATCGCCTACCTGCACGGGGTGGAACGCGAGATACCGCAGTTTACGCCGCTGCTGCGCCGGGAGTGCTTCTACCGGATGATGTGCGAACGGGGCTACCGGGTGCCGCCGGAATTCGTGATTTCGGTGTGGACCTCCGAGGAGGAGCTGCGGCACAATCTGGAGCGGATGTTCAACCGCGGAGAACCGCCGACCGCGCTGATTTCGGACTGCATGCACCTCGCACAGGTCTACTCCTTTTTCAAAAGCCGCCGGCTGGTGCTTGGCCGCGATGTGTCGCTGATCGCCGAAGGAGAGGAGTTCGATCTGCGCCCCCGGCCGACCGCCGTGCTGAATTCACACTCTGCGATGGCGAAACTGGCCTGGGAGATGATGGAAAACCTGCTCGCGGGCCGGAACGAGGTCCGCATCGCCTCCGCGCCGTTGTCACTGCTCGACGGCGATACCGTCGCCAACCTCTCGCGCTGGAACTCCTGACCGTTCAAAGGAATTGTTTTTTCGCCGGCGGCGGCAAGTTGAAGGTGATCCAACTGAAGCAACCGCAATAAACCTCTACGGGCGGGATTTCGCTCCAGAGGAGCGAAAGCTCATTGCCGGGTCAGGCGATACACGCGGGTCTGGCAGAGCCGGAACGGCGTCACAAGGCCCGAGGCGATTTCCGATGCGGAACGGATTGCGGGGGATGTGCCCGGAGCGGTCAGCTCCTCGATCCGCCAGTTTCCGGCGGGAAGCCCCCTGATGTGCCATTTCGCGGAAAGTTCCGGCTGTCTGGCCAGCTCCTCGCGGTCGAGCTTCGGAGCGTGGGGGCGGAAGCTGTCCGGGAGCCGGTGTACGATCGCGTAGTGCACCTCCCCCTTGACCAGATGGTTCACCATCACGCTCGGCGTATCGGTGCCGGCGGCGCGGCTGCTTCCCGCCCATTCGGCGACCGTCCGCAGGAATCCGGGTACACGCGCCCAGTCGGGATGGCCGGCGATGAACAGCACCTCGCCTCTGCCGTAATTCCAGTGCAATGCGGCGGCGGAGCCGTCCGGGAATTTTCCCAGCACCTCCGTTCCCGCCGTCGCCTGCGTCACCGGGGCGGGATTGTTGACCCGCAGCTTCTTCAACGCGGCGAACGGGGCGGCGGAGAAAACCAGTTCCGCCGCTTCCGGGCGCATCGCGGAAAAGCCGCTGTTGCCGTTTTCGGTTTCGACGCGGCTCAGCGGCGCCGGGGCCATCCCCTGCCAGCCGAGGCGGCGGAGCAGGCCGAATTCCCGTTCCGGCTCCTCGACGATCCAGCGCCCCGAATCCGGGAAGAGCAGCACCTTGCCGCCGTCCTGCACGAACTTGCGGATCAGCTCCGCCGTCGCCTGCGGCAGCACCTGCCCGCCGGAAGCGGGGACGATCAGCAGTTTTTTGCCGTCCAGCACGGTCCCGGGCGCATTTTCCGAGAACCAGTCCGGCCAGAGCTGGTCGCGGTAGAGCGCCGCCGCCAGCCGGGTCACGAAGTCGTCCTGACGCATCGTGAAAAAGCTGCGTTCGAGGTACTGCATCGTGCTCCACGCCGAAAGTACCGCGATATCCGACGGTTCCGCCGGGGCCGCGTCGCGCAGTTCGCGCCACAGCGGCCGCCAGAGTTTCCGGAACTCCTCCAGTCCGGCGTTGCGGTCGGGAGTCCACTGGCCGGTGCGGATCGTGTCGCGCCAGTAGTAGTTCCAGTGCAGTCCGTCGCCGCCGGCGGAGGTGATCTGGAAGGTGGCCTGCTCCAGTTCCGCCGGAACCGGGGTCATCAGGTGAACCTCCTGCGGGAAGCTGTAACCGGTGTCCGAAACCGAACGGCGGCCGTATACCTGCATCTGGTAGTAGAGCGCGCAGCCGCCGGAGTGGCGCCGCCAACGGTCTTTCCGGGCGGACTCCGCCAGCCGGGGCGACGCGAAGTCGAGGCCGAAGTAGCAGACAATCGAACGGCGCTTATCCAGCTCGCGCAGCGGCTTGACCACGTAATCGATCATGTAGTCCTCCAGCGCGGTGCGCCGGAACTCCACCCAACAGCGCCAGGTTTCGGAGAGGTCGGGGCGGGAGAAATCATCGCTCGAACGCGGAATCCCCGGCACTTTGTCTTTGTACCTGCGGTGGAACGCCTCCAGCGCGGTCGCGGAAAAATCCACCTGCTTGCCGAGCCACGGCCGGTCGAGGTTGGTCCAGTCCAGCGAACCGGGCAGCCCCCAGATGTGGTAGCCGGCGATGCCCGGATTGTCCCGGTAGCGCCCGGCGGCGACCCGGGTGAAGCTGCGGATCGCGTCGAGCATGCCGGGCGTCTGGATCGCCGGAATGCGCCCGACTTTGTTGCTGCGCCAGATGTCGGCGCGGCCGTAACCGTCGAGCTGCGGATCGAAGTCGAGCCACGCAGGCGCTTCGTAACGCAGTTCGAGGATCGCTTTGCCGCCCTGCCGGATCACCTCGTCGAACGCCCGGTCGACCAGCGTGAAATCATAGACGCCCGGCCGCGGTTCGATCCAGTTCCAGTCGAGGCGGATGCGGAAGAGGTCGAAACCCGCTTTGCGGCCGTCCGCCACCCACGCCTTGATCCGTTCGAGGTGGTCCGGCTCGTCGGGGTGATTCTCGTAGACCGCCCAGGTGAAATAGTTTTTCCCGGGGCCGAACAGGTCGGCTTCCGCCGGAATCTCTCCCTCCCCCTGCCGGGTCAGCGGCTTCGCGGGAAGCGTCCCCTGCACGCCGAGCTGCAGCTCCTTGCGGTCGAGTTCAAGGTCGCCGTTCTTCAGGATCGCGGCAAATCGGTAGACGCCGGGCTGGTGCGGAGCCTGCCACTTCAGTTCCCGGCCGTCGAGCCTGCCCGAATCGATCACTTTGCCGTCCGGCCCGGTGATCTCCCATACCCTGCCGCCGCTGCGTTCATTCCAATCCGGCAACGGAATGGTCAGAGTGCCGCCGGGTTTCACCGTCGACGCGAAACGCGGGTACGGCGGCAATTGCGAGGTGGAAGCGATCACGAAAAGCGGCATGCGGAGCTGCTTCAGCACCGCCCCTTTTTCCGCGTTGCCGTTCGGCAGCACATTCTGTCCGCCGAGGTTCAGCTCGACATTGTCGAACTCGGCTTCGCCCGGCTTCATCGCCATCAGATAGACATAGACCTGATCGGTTTCCGGCGGCAGCGCGACCGGCGCTTCCAGCGTCTGCCAGTCGGCGGAGCTTTTGAACCGCAACGGAATCGACGGCCCGATCGAATTGCGGTCGCGCCCCAGCGGCACCACCCACGCTTCGGGAGCGCCGTCGCCGCGCGCGCTGGCCCTGAACACGCCGGAGCCGGGCTGCGGAATCCGCCGCGTCAGCCGCCATCCCGCATACCCCTGGCCGGATTTCTTCCTGCCGATGAAACTACGGGAACCGCCGACGCCGGACTCCTGTCCCCACACCGCTTCGCCGTCGGCACGCCAGACCAGTTTATTCCAGTCGGCGGGGCCGGATTTGCTCAAGTCCTGCGGAACGAGGCTCGCAACCACGGTATAACTGCCCACCGGGAGTTCGCCGAGATCGATTTTCCGCTCGCGCGCCCGGTAGTCGCCCGGCGTGAAATCGAGAAGCGCCTCGCCGCAGCGGATCGCTGGGCCCTGTTCTCCGCGCACCAGCTCCCAATTCAGCCTGACCGCGCCGTCGTCCATATTCATCCAGTCGGCGGGCAGATACGGCGCGATGCCGCTCCGGATCAGCGCGGTGGTCATCCAGTACCGTTCGCCGGGCAGGTTCAGCGCCCAGTGGTCGGTCGCGGAGCCGAGCCGGTACGCGTCGCTGCGCGCCTCATCCAGCAGCCAGCTTCCCGCGGCATCCGCCGGAGCCTCGATCCGCACCCCGGCGAACTTCAGCGGCCTGACCGGCAGCGGGCTGCCCGGCTTGTCCGCTTTGCCGACCAGCGGGTGCATCCGTCCCATCTCGTTGGCGTCGAAGGCGTAGGTGTCGATATAACGCCAGTTGCGCGCCCACTTCTCCAGTTCGGGCAGCGGATAGGTGAACCGGGTGCCTTCGCAGTCGGTGAATACCAGCGAGAGCTTGTTCCGGTCCATCGGGGTTTCCACGAAAAGTTTGAGTCCGGCGCGCTGCGCCTCCGGTTGGACTGGAACCGGTTCCTTGAGGTTCAGCTCCACCACGGAGGGCTTGTCCGCCTTTTTCCAATCCAGTCGGAGCAGGCCGTCAGGGCGGAACGAGACGGAAACCTGTGCTGGCGCTTTCACCTCCCACCGTTCCGGCGTGCGGAAATCCGCGACGGTGCGGACCGGCGAAGCCGCCAGCGTGCCGAACAGCAACAGCAGCAAAGAACAGGACAACGTTGTTTTCTGCATATTCAAAAACCTTTCAGTAACTTTTGCCGAGCGGCAGATTCGCCATTTTCGTATCGGGATTATGGCCTTTGGAAAAATAACCGAAATCCATGCGCCCCGATTCGGAGTGACCGTCGTAAAACAGCACGTTCCCCTTATCCATGTGATTCAGCCCGAAGCTGTAGTGGCGGGCGTGGCCGAGCTGGTAGTAGTTTTCAAAGGAATCATGAGTGGTCACAAACTGCGACGGACTGTATTTCTCCTTCTGGTCGCTGTTGTCGGGATTCTCGGTTACAACCGAAAAACGGCCTCCGGCGTATTTCCAGAACGCATCGTCATTGGAGCCGCCCTTGCGGTAGCCGCGTTTTCCGTAGGTACGCTCCCGGTGGTCCGCCACAAAGGGGAAAGCGGAGGGGCAGATTCCGACATGTTTTTTGCCCTTCGTCCATTGCGGCAGGTAACCGAGGTTCCCCATGCTGGAAACCCAATATTTGTTTTCGGTTCCGTCCGGGTTGTTCACGGCGAGCTTCGGCCCGTACAGCCAGCCGTCATAATCATTCATATACTGGGCGTCGGCAAGGCCGATCTGCTTGAGCTGGCTGGTGCAGGTCACCTGTTTGGCCCGGTCCCGCGCCTTGTTCAGCGCCGGCAGCAGCATCGAGGCGAGAATCGCGATGATCGCTATTACCACGAGCAGCTCAATAAGCGTAAAATATCTGCACATAATGCCGGGTATGGTATGGTAAGGGCGGGCGAGCTTTTCATGTTGCATTTGGTTTCGCTCATTACACATTTTTACCTCCGTTTTAAATCGGCTATACTTTTTCAAAGGCTGTTACAGGCAACAACTCAAATGTCATGTTCATTTGTCCGGCCCAATGCCGTCCGATGTTAACCTTGGAGTGCGGAGATTCATCTCCGCTTTCCAATCGCACGTGATCATGTACTTACTCATAAGTTTGGTCTGCCTTTCCGCATCATTACAGTTCACAAACTGGCCGTTATGTCTTGTGCGGATGGCTCCGGAGGGCCACTCGCCCTCCGGACCTCCCCGCTCGCCTCGGAACTCACGTTGACTTGCGAAGCACTCCCATTCGCGGCGGGGCTAGCGCCCCTTACTTGCCGGGCTGCGCCCGTCAACTCCTTAACGTTCGCTGCGCTCACTACGCCGGAGGGGCTTCGCTCTCTACGTTCGGCTTCGTCACTATCGTTCCTCGTTATTTGCTGCCGCAAGTAATTCCCTCACATTCGTTCGCGGCGCTGACCGCGCTTGTTGTGCGCTGCGTAAAAGGCCACTTGGCCTTACTTATACACCGCGTAAATAGTTTTGAAGACCAACCAATGCTCGCCTGTACCAGCCGCCGCACGCCCCCCGGAGGGGCATTGGCGTGCGCACTCGGCCGCGGCACCTTGCCGCCGTTCGCGGCGCTGACCGCGCTTGTTGTGCGCCGCGGAAATGGTTATGGAGGCCAACCAATGCTTGCCTGTACCAGCAGCCGCACGCCCCCCGTAGGGGCATTGGCGTGCGTACCCGGCCGCGGCACCTTGCCGCCCGCCTGTATTAAGCTCCCCATTATCCGGCAACGCCATCGCTGACCGATTCATGGACAACGATCTCCCCGTTGACCATGCGGAATGTCGGCCCGGTGGCGGAGTCACCATGCTCAATCATATCGATAATCCATTCGGCGGCTGCCGCGCCCATGCCGCGCATCGGGGTTTCGTAGCTGGTCAGCCGGGGACGCAAAAACAGATTGGCGAGATGGTCGAAGCCGATTACGCTCAGGTCCTCCGGCACCCGCAGCTTGCGCTGCTCCATCGCCTCATAAAATCCGGCGGCCATCCAGTCGTTCGCGGCGATCACGGCGGTCGGCGGTTCCGGCAGGCCCAGCAGGGCTTCCAGCGGTCCGCTCATGTCTGGAAACTCCTTTTCCGGCAGGTTCGGATTGGGGCCGGGAAGCGCGTTCTGGACCAGTTCAGGATCGAATGCGTCGCGGGCGCGCAGAAACTCCTCATATCCCTGCTGCCGCGCCAGAAACATCCGGTGATGGCAACGCATCGACACGAAAGCGATCCGGCGGTGTCCCCGCTCCCACAGATAGCGGCACACCTGTTCTCCGGCCCGGTGGTCATCGGTCGAAACCTGGGCGATCGGGATATCCCGTTCCAGCATGGAAAGGCCGATCACCGGCAACTGCCGGGCGAGTTCGCCCAGCACCGGCGGAATGTCGTTGACCGCCTTTACGATCAACCCGTCCACCTTGCCGTCATGCACGCAGCGCGGAATCCCATCCGCGGCGCTGGTATGTTCCAGCAGCACATGACAGCCGCGCCGGGCACACACCTCCTCAATGCCGGAGAGGTAGTTGATGTAGATGGAATTGCTGCTCCATTCGTTGCCCATCTCCGCCATCCACAGCCCGATATTGCCGGTACGGAGCCGGGAACCGCCGCGCCGTCCGGCCAACAGCTGTGCCGCAGAATTCTTACGGTAGCCGAGCACCCGGATCGCTTCACGCACCGCATCGATCCGTTCCGGCGCGATATTGTCGAAGCCGTTGATCACCCGACTGACGGTGCCGACCGAAACCCCGGCCATTTTCGCGACGTCCCTGATGCTGCAAGCCATGCGGCGCTCCCCTGTTGAACGATCATTGAAACGCATTCATTCTTCTTTAATTATACCGGAAAACCCCCTCCGCGTCAAGAGGCAATTCAATTTTTTCCGATTTTTTTATTTCGGCGGCAGCCGGAATTGACTTTTCCTGAAATCGGGGATATGTTGAACGGATTAAGGAGGCGACATTATGAAATTCGGCAAGCGGGTCAATCTGCATACCCATACTTTCCGTTGCAAACATGCGGTGGGAGCGCCGCGCGAGTACTGCGCCGAAGCGGTACGGCAGGGACTTTGCACACTCGGTTTCTCCGACCATCAGCCGTTTCCGGACGGGCGCTTTGACGAGTCGCGCATGCCGTTCGGCGACCTTGAGGCCTATGCGCGGGAAATCGAGACGGCAAGACAGGAATTTCCCGAATTGAACATCCTGACCGGGCTGGAGGCGGATTATGTGCGGGCGCTCGGAAAATCCTTCTACGAGGAAGAATTCTTCAACAAACGCAAGTTCGACTACCTGATTCTCGGCCCCCACTTCAACGATCCGCCGGAGGCCGGAGCCGGGGCGGGAGCGGCGGAGAATGTGCGGCTGCGCGTGGAGTCGACGATCCGCGCGATGGAAACCGGCCTGTTCGCCTATGTGGCACATCCGGATATGTTCGCCTGTACCGGCCTGAGCTGGACGTCCGAAATCGAAGCACTCTGCAAAGAGCTGGTTTCCGCCGCCGTCGCGCTGAAAGTTCCGCTTGAGATCAATGCCTACGGACTGCGCAAACCGTGGATCGATACCGCCGAAGGGCGGCGGCCGCAGTATCCGTGGCGGCCTTTCTGGGAGCTGGCCGCCGAACTCGGGGCAACGATGGTGGTCGGAGCCGATGCGCACCGGCCCGAAGACGTCTGGAGCAATGCGGAGCAGACGGCGGCGTGGGGAGCGCAGTTCGGACTCGTCCCTGCCAACGCCGCCGTCGCCGCCGCAATCGTCAACGGGCGAAAGCCGCGTTGATGTTTTTCACACAGGCCTGAAGGTTCGGAACCGGATTTTCCGGTTCGCCTTCGTATTCAAGCGTGAGATAGCCGTCGAACTTGCTGTCGACCAGATAATGCGCGAAACCGTCGAGCGCGAGTACGCCGGTGCCGCTGATCACATCCTCCGCATTGCCGGCGCGGTCGAATACGAAATCCTTGATATGGACGCCGTAGAGCCGGTCACGGAACTTCTTCGCGACCGCCAGCGGATCTTCGCCGGAGTCCAGCATCCAGCCGGTGTCGAGGCAGAGCCCGACGTTGGCGCTGGAACGATTGAACAACGCTTCCAGTTCCCGGACGGTGCCGAGCGCGTGGCGGCGGCCGTGATTGTGAATCGCGACCTTCTTGCCGTACTCCGCGCACAGCTTTTCGACCAGGTCGAGCGAATCGTAATTGAGATCGGCGCTGATCGCCGGGAAACCGGCCAGCGCCGCGAACTCGAACACCTTGCGGTTGGCCGCTTCATCCGGCCCGAAGAAGTTCACGCCGAAAGAGGAGATCGTGATTCCGGCGTCGCGGTACAGCTTCAGCGATTCGGCGGGGCGGTCGAGGTCGATATGGATTCCGCACGCTTCCAGCCGGTCGACGCCGCAGGCGTTCAACGCCGCGATGATTTCCGGCGCGCCCTTGAGGCCGCGAAAGCACCAGCTCTGGATTCCGAGAGTCGAATTGATCATGGAGTTTCCTTTCCTTTCAGTTGGTTACCGGAATACTATAACAAACCGCAACCCAAAAGTCAATCCGGAATTTCACGGAAATAAGGATTATCAGAGTTGTCCGGCCATGGTATTTAAAATAACGGATAGGCAAGTGTATTGTTATAAACAAGTTGTGTAAATGGCGGATAAATAACGGATCGGCTTCCGGCAACCTGAGGCGAATTGCCGGAAAACCTGCCGTTAGAACCGATAAACTCATAGACAACAACCCCGGTTTTGAATTTTTACTGCGTAAAAATTCAAAACCGTATCCGGCGCCGGCACCTTGTCGGTCGGGGGTTCCGGGGGCGAAGCGTCCCGGGCCGCCGGAGGCAAAGAAAAACCCCTCCGGATGGAGGGGTTGAGCGCGTGACAATTACTTGTCGGAGAGAGCGACCACGCCGGGGAGGGCCTTGCCTTCGAGGTATTCGAGGGAAGCGCCGCCGCCGGTGGAGATGTGGCTCATCTTGTCCGCAAGGCCGGACTTGTTGACCGCGGAGACGCTGTCGCCGCCGCCGATGATCGAAATGCCGCCGTTGGCCTTGACTTCGGCAACCGCCGCGCAGACGCCGAAAGTGCCTTTGGAGAACGCGGGCATTTCAAAGCAGCCCATCGGACCGTTCCAGACGACGGTCTTGGCGCCCTTGATCGCATTCGCGTAGAGTTCGGTGGTCTTGGGGCCGATATCGAGCGCCATCCAGCCGGCCGGGATATCGTCGCCGGTGATCTGGGTGTTGGCGTCGGCGGCGAACTTGTCGGCGGCGACGTTGTCGACCGGGAGCAGGAAGTTCACGCCGAGTTCCTTGGCCTTGGCGATCATTTCCTTGGCATATTCGAGCTGGTCGAGTTCGCACAGCGAGTTGCCGACGTCGTGGCCCTGCGCCTTCAGGAAGGTGTAGGCCATGCCGCCGCCGATGATCAGGGTGTTGACCTTGGTCAGCAGGTTCTTGACGACCGCGAGCTTGTCGGAAACCTTGGCGCCGCCGAGGATCGCGACGAACGGGCGAACCGGGTTTTCGACCGCGCTGCCGAGGTATTCAATCTCCTTTTCCATCAGGAAACCGGCGACCGAAACCGGCACATACTTGGTGATCACGGCGGTCGAAGCGTGGGCGCGGTGAGCGGTGCCGAACGCGTCGTTGCAGTAGATGTCGCCGTAGGAAGCCAGCTTCTTCGCCAGTTCCTGCTGCTTTTCCTTGAGCTCAGCCTTCTTCGCCTTGAACTCCTCGTCGGACTGGCCTTCCTTCTGCTTGAGCTTGCCCTGTTCTTCCTTGTAGAAGCGGGTGTTTTCGAGCATCAGCACATCGCCCGGCTTCATCGCGGCGACTTCCTTGTCGGCGTTGGCGCAGTCGGCGGCGAACGCGACCGGCTTGCCGAGCATCTTCGACAGGTATTCGGCAACCGGTTTCAGGCTGAAATCGGCTTCATAGCCCTTTTCGGCGGGACGGCCGAGGTGGCTCATCAGCACGAGGCTGCCGCCGTTGTCGAGCACATATTTGATCGAGGGCAGCGCGCCCTTGATGCGGGTGTCGTCTTTGATCACGCCTTCTTTGATCGGAACGTTGAAATCGACGCGCATCACAACGCGCTTGCCTTTGAGGTCGACATCACGCAGAGTTTTCTTGTTCATTTGTTTTTCCACTTCATAATTAAGGATTGAAAACAAAAAGGGCGGGCGGCCTTGTACCACCCGCCCCTTCAGGGAATCAAGCAACCTGATTACTTGGAGATGACGCGGACCATCTCAAGAACCTTGTTGGAGTAGCCCCACTCGTTGTCGTACCAGGAGACGACCTTCACGAAGGTCGGATCCAGCGCGATGCCGGCCTTGGCGTCGAAGACGGAGGTGCGGGCTTCGCCGCGGAAGTCGGTGGAGACGACGCACTCGTCGGTGTAGCCGAGGATGCCCTTGAGTTCGCCTTCGCTGGCCTTCTTCATGGCCGCGCAGATTTCATCGTAGGAAGCGGCCTTCTCCAGCTCGACGGTCAGGTCGACCACGGAGACGTCGGAGGTCGGGACGCGCATCGACATGCCGGTCAGCTTGCCGTTCAGGGCCGGGAGAACCTTGCCCACAGCTTTGGCGGCGCCGGTCGAGGACGGGATGATGTTCTCGAGGATGCCGCGGCCGCCGCGCCAATCCTTCTTGGACGGGCCGTCGACGGTCTTCTGGGTCGCGGTGGCGGCGTGGACGGTGGTCATCAGACCGCGCTTGATGCCGAAGCTGTCATTCAGGACCTTGGCGATCGGAGCCAGGCAGTTGGTGGTGCAGCTGGCGTTGGAGATGATGGTCTGGCCCGCATAGCTCTGGCAGTTCACGCCATAGACGAACATCGGGGTGTCGTCCTTGGACGGAGCGGACATGATGACCTTCTTCGCACCGGCCTGGATGTGGGCGCCGGCGAGTTCCTTGGTCAGGAAGAGACCGGTGGATTCGACGACGACATCGGCGCCGACTTCGTTCCACTTCAGATCGGCCGGATTCTTCTCCGCGGTCAGGCGGATCTTCTTGCCGTTGACGATCAGGTTGCTGCCGTCGACTTTGACATCGGCTTCGAATTTGCCGTGGACCGAGTCATACTTCAGCATGTAGGCGAGGTATTCGGGTTCGAGCAGGTCGTTGATCCCGACGATTTCGATGTCATTGCTGAAGTTCTGGACCGCAGCGCGGAAGACCATGCGGCCGATACGGCCGAAACCATTGATACCAACTTTGATCATTTTTGGCAATTTCCTTTTGTTAAGTTAAGGGAGCACAATTTTCAACTTCATTTCTAAGAAATATACCGCCAAAAAAATAAAAGTCAAGTTTTCAACCATCAGGCTCTTACAAAAAAGAGCAGATTCGGCGGAGTGCGGGACACGGGAGCGGAAAACCGCCGGCAGTCCGCAGGTTTTATGATCCGCACCGGTATGAAAGCGCGCTTCAGGGCCGGTATCGGCGATTGCCGCAGGTGAAATCGGTTTGATCCTTTGATCCTGCCCTCCCGGACGATGTTCCGTTTATATTATGCAGTCCCTGTTTTTCCGTAAAAGTAGTACAGTTGTTAAACTTTTTTTGAAAATAATGGCGTCCGGCTCTTGGCAAATATGAAAAACTTTGCTATAATATAAAAAGAGAAACAACTGTACTACTTTCAGGATGCTCATGAAACCTTATGTAAAAAGCAGCAAGATATTGGAAGAACTCCGTTTGCTATTGCGCGAACGGCAGTGCCGGGGCGAGTTGATCCTGCCCGGCATACGGGAACTGGCAAAAGAGTTCGACGCCAGCTGCGGAACCGTCATCAAGTCGCTGAACCAGTTGCGCGACGAGGGGCTGATTTATCAGGAGAAAAAGTCAACCCGCATCCGGCCGGCGGCCGGGCAGGTGCTGCGTTATGGGTTCGTCTACACCGGGCACCGCGGCAGCGGCTGCTGCTGGTTTGCCGCTTATGACCGGCTGCGGTTCCTGCTCGAACGGATGATGAACAAGCAGCACCTCCAGCTTGAATGTTTTCTTTACGACCCGGAAGACCTCGCGGAAACGCCCGAATCATTCGCCGCCGGGCTGGCCGGAGTCGACGTGCTGTTCGTATCGTTGATTTCAGATTCCCGCGTGATGCCGCTGCTGCGGCAAGTGTGTTCCAGATTGGTGATTCTGGATCCGTGCAACTCGGAGGATTGCCGGGACGCCTCCTGCATCCAGCTCGACAATCGCGCCGTGGGGAGGATCGCGGCGGAATTGTTCATTCAGGCCCGGTGCCGGAATATCCTGTGCGTAATTCCGCAGGCAAAATCAACCGATATCCTGTTCCGGCTGCGTCTGGAGGGTTTTGCCGAGCTTTTCGCAAATGAACAGCGCCGCTTTTCCGTGGTGGAACACCAGAATGCCGACACACTCAAGTCATTGCAGATGTTCCGGGACCGTATTGATCAGGCGGTTTCCGAAGGTGGTGACGGTATTTTCTGCGTCTCCGATGAAAATATTTCGGAAATCTCCGAAGAGCTCTTTCGATCGGGGAAAGTGCCGTCCGAGGTTTCAATCGTTGCATTTGACGGCGCCAATCGTGCAATCCGGCACTCTCCGCCGATCACGACGATCTCACACGGCGACGAACAGATTGCCGTCGAGTTGTTGAAACTGGCTCTCCGGCTGGAGAGCAATCCCCGGCAGTTCCCCGTGATTACCCGGCTGATTGCTCCGCAGGTTTATCCGGGAGCAACCGTCCGTAAAGTTATGAAGGAACATCACAATGCGCAGCTCATTGCAGGTTCGCTGCAGGTGTAATCAAAAAGAAGGAAAAATAAGGAAAGGACGCCTCTGATGAAAACAGAAAAAAGATGTTTTACACTGATTGAACTTCTTGTAGTAATAGCGATCATCGCCATTCTGGCAGGTATGCTGCTGCCGTCGCTGAACAAGGCGCGTCTCAGCGCCCGGACGACGAGCTGCATTTCACAGATAAAGCAAAATGGTACCGCTTTAAATATCTATTCGGATGATTATAAAGGACTACCTCCAACCTATTACACTTTAGGCGGAGCGCTAGGGAATGACCCCACTTGGTGTGCCACCGATAATAGTTCATACGCAGGTTTGATGCTGGTTGCAAGTTTAAACTATTTGGGAAATGTTGATATTGAAGCAGCGAAAAATACCAAAATCAGCCCTAAAATTCTCAATTGTCCGGTCTGTAACCCTGTCAAGCCGCAAACTGACGGAAATGCCTGGAGGCGGATCAGCTATATCTATGGACGGGACTCCTACAATGACAATGGATTCTTTACTCCCAAGTTGAAACCCTATCCTCAATTAACCCGGGAAGTACTCATTTACTGTTTCGGCAGCAATACTGTTATGGATTATGGGAAACAGGACGTTCACGGTGGTTATACCGTTCTTTATAGGGCAAATGGATCAGCAGGAAAATTATCAAAAAATGCGATTTGGAATGGTCAGAAATCTTATCCGTGGAATCACAAGACCGAATTACTGCCACACGTTGATTCACTCTGAAAGGATCGATTACGATGAAATATAGAATTTTACTTATTTTCGCTTTGCTCAGCTTGAGCTTGCAACTTGCCGCCGAAATCGCCATCCCTTTTGACCGAAACTGGAAACTTCCGCCCGGGGGGACGATCTCCGAATCGATTCTGACCGTTTCGGCGACAGATCCGGCTGTACCCCAACTGGCATCGCATCCGATTGACCCGGAACCGTACTTCGGCCGATCCCTGATCGTGCGCTTCGAGGTGAAATACTCCGACGTCAGCAGGCCGAAAGAATCGTATAACGGCGTTAAACTGATGATCCACTATTTTGCGAACGGGAAACAGTACTGGACCAACTGTCCGCAGCTTTACGGTTCTTCCGACTGGAAGACCGTCACCGTGGAGCAACAGATACCCGGTGATACGGAATGGATTTTCCTGGAAACCGGACTGCAGGGAAGCACCGGCAAATTGCAAGTCCGCAATGTCGAATTGGTGGATTGGGACCCGAAAGAACTTCATCGCCCACCGGTTCCGTTACCGGAAAATTTCCGCTGTGAATATACTGAACGGGTTTTATCCCTGCCGCAATTGCGTGGAATGATGTCCCCTGTTATATATCGAAGCGCAGATTTCCCGGTGATGCGGGAATGGAATGTCAATCTTCTGCGTTGGCAGTTGCGTCCACAACCTCGTGAGGGTGAAAAATATGCTGACTTGCTTGATCGTGACATGAATATTCTCGACAAAGTTCTGGAGCAATGTCAAAAACTTGGAATTATGGTCATCATTGATCTTCACCGTGTTCCCGGAGGAAAGGAATTCAATCATGGTGTAGTTCAAGAAGAAGCAAAGCTGTATGACAATCCGGAATTTGCTGAAGAATTTGTGGAATCATGGAGAAAACTCGCCCGCCGCTACCGTGATTGCCCGGTGGTTTATGCCTACGACCTTATCAATGAGCCCAACCAGAAGACGCCCCGCCGCATTGATTATCTGGAACTGCAGTACCGCGCCGCGAAAGCGATCCGGGAAATCGACCCGGAAACGCCGATCTGCGTTACCTCAAACGATTGGAGCAGTCCGCGGTATTTCTCCTATCTTCATCCGCTGCCGCTCAAAAATATCATTTACAACGTTCATATGTACCGTCCGTTGACTTATACCCATCAACGGGTCGTCCCTGCATTAACCAGAATCTATACCTATCCCGGCAATGTTGATGGAAAATATTGGGATAAGGAGGCGTTGCGCCGTTGCCTGGCGCCGGTGCGCGAGTTTCAGCAGAAATACGGCGCCCGGATCGTGATGAGCGAGTTTTCGGTCATCCGCTGGGCTCCCGGCGGCGAACGGTATCTGGCCGACCTGCTGGCGTTAGCCGAGGAATACCAATGGGATTGGTGTTACCACTCTTTCCGGGAGTGGGATGGCTGGGATCTGGAATACGGCAATCAATACCGGGACACTTCCTGCAAAGATCCGGAAAACCCGCGGTTGAAGCTGATTCTGAATCTGCTGGCGAAAAACCGGCAGCTCGACCTTGCCGGCGGCAGCTGGAAGCCGCAGGCTGCGCCGCTTCCCGCGATTGACCTGATGTCCGAAGCAGTGAAAAAGCAGCTGACCGACGGGCGGCGGCTTGATGAAACGGCAGCGGTTCCCACGCTGGAAATCACCCGGAAAACTCCCGGAAACACCTTCGTCGCCATTCCCCTGTCGCTCTCCGTTCTGGGCGGGCAGGAAGTGGTTTTGAGCGGGGAAATCGCGCATGAAGCGATTTCCAAAAAGCCGAAATCCCACAATGGCGTAAAAATGATGTTGGTCATTACCAGTTTCCACGGCAATACCCGCTATCTTCAGGTGCCGACCCGGGAAGGTGACTCCGATTGGAAAAGGTATGCGCTTAAAGTTGAAATTCCCAGCGACGCCCGCAAACTCGAATTATATCTCGGGCTGGAAGGGGTTTCCGGCACGGCGAAATTCCGGAATATTCAATTTTCCGAACCCAAACCGCAGATTGACCACAGCCGGTCAATCATAACCGGAGAGCTTGACCGGGATAATGCCGTTTCTTACAAGCCCGGCGAACCGATGAAATTCCGTTTCCGCATCCTGCAATCTGGCAAACCCATAGGAGGACGGCTCCGGGTAGTCGTCGCGGGAGATGACGGCAGCCGCCGGGAGAATGAATATGATTTGTCAGCGGATTGTCCGCTGGAGTTGACCGCGTCACTCAATGAGCCCGGCTTCGTGATGGCGGAAGCCAAGCTCATTGATGAGTACGGGAATGAGATCCGGCGGAAACACGGAAACGGCATGAAAGCAGTCCAGTTCGGACTCGCCGCCGGGGTTCAGCCGGAAAAACTGACTCAGGCAATAGCCGAACCGGCTGATTTCGACAAGTTCTGGAAGAGTGCCAAAGCGGAATTGAAGGCGGCTCCGTTGCGCGTGCTGGAGCGCAAACTTTTCAAAACAACGCAGAATTCCCATATTTACGATGTGAAACTCAGCGCCCCCGGCCCGCGGCCGACGGTCGGTTCGCTGGCAATTCCCAAGGACGCGCAAAAGAAATCCCTGCCGCTTCACATCCAGTTTGACGGTTACGGCGTACGGGACATCGTCGCACAGGACGAGCCCGGAAAAATCGTCTTTTTCGTGGGGCCGCATGGCGTTGATCTGCACCGGGAACCGGCGTTCTATGACAAGCTGTTCAACGGGGAACTTTACGGCTATGGGTTCGACGACCGGCAGAATGAAAATCCGCATGACTGTTATTTCAAGTACATGATTCTGCGCGATTTGAGAGCTGTGCAGTACGCCATGACCCTGCCGGAGTGGGACGGGCGCAACCTGACGATTGCCGGCGGCAGCCAGGGTGCGTTTCAGGCGGCGGCGGTGACGGCGCTTACCCCGGAAGCCACGCGATGTGAATTGGAGATTCCCTGGTTCTGCGAGCTGGGCGGCATAACCGCCGGGCGGATTCGCGGCTGGCGGCCGAACTGGAAAAAGGGACTCGGTTACTATGACACGGTCAATTTCGCCAGACGGATCAAATGCCCGGTTCAGATTGAAGCCGGCCTGTCGGACTGGGTTTGTCCTCCGTCCGGGGTCTGGTGTCTCTATAATGTATTGCCGGGTTCCAAGCGCATGAAAATGTTTCAGGGGCGGAACCACGGCCCGTATTTCGGATACGATCAGAAAAAAGCGCCTTTCGTGGAAGTAAATCAGCAGTGACGATGAAACCCATACTCTTTCCGCGGCTGTACCCGGAGGCTGTCGTTGACGGCTCTGCCGCATTGCCGCCCGGCCTTGAACTGGAAGTCAAAACCGTGACGGGGGATCGTGAAGTCCGTTATCTTGCCGTATTTCACAACCGCGGCAGTGTCGCGCGGCATCTGGAGGCGATCCGTTTTACGGCCCGGCCGGAACCGGGGGATTTTCTGTCATTCCCCGGCCGGGAATACCGGATTTTCCTCGAAGGCTGGACGATGGTCACACCGGCCAAGAGCGTCCGTTACGGGGAGAAAGACAACTTCTGCAATCCCGATTATCTGCCGGCGGCGGTTTCGGACCCGGTTCATTACAATAATGCGGCCGAGCCGAACCGCTTCTCCGGCGAATACGTCGGGCTGCTGAACCACCGGCCTTCCGGCAGCATACTGCTGGCCGGATTCATTACCTCCCGCCGGATGATGTGCCGCCTCACGATCGAACTGGCCGAGTCCGGAGTGGCGCAGCTGGAACTCTGCTGCGACGCGGATCATATTCTCGTCGAACCGGGCGAGTCCGTCGAATCCGAGGAGCTGCTGCTGACCTGCGGAAGCGATTCGCAGGCTCTGCTTGAGGAATTCGCCTCCCGCTGGGGAGAAAACATGAATGCCCGCACCTGGGATCATGCTCCGACCGGCTGGTGCAGCTGGTATTATTATTTCGAGAACGTCACCGCCGCCGACATCGCCGAGAATCTCGAAGAACTGGCGGCCCGCCGTTCTGATTTTCCTCTGGAATACATTCAGATCGACAACGGCTGGCAGTCCGCTTACGGGGACTGGCTTCATACCAACGCCGGATTTCCGGAAGGACTGCGGGCGCTGGCGCACTCCATCGCCGAAAAGCGATTCAAACCCGGGTTGTGGCTGGCGCCGTTTCTGGTGGAGAAAAACAGCCGCCTCTATTCGGAGCACCCGGAGTGGACAATCCGCACTCCCGAAGGAGAAACGGTCTGGCTCGATCCGTGGGGCAGTACGGAACTGGCCGTTCTCGACGGCACCCATCCCGGAGTGCAGGCGCATTTCCGGAATTTATTCCGACAACTGGCGGAGCTGGGATTCAAGTATGTCAAGCTGGATTTCATGATGTATGCCTGCACGCCCGGCAAGGGCCGTTACTTCGATTCCAAAGCCACCCGGCTGGATGCGCTCCGGCGCGCCCTGACCGCGATCCGCGAGGGGTTCGGGGAAGAACGGTTCATGCTGGGATGCACCACCGTTCTCGCCGGCGTCGTCGGTCTGGTCAACGCCGAACGTATCAGCACCGACATTACGCCTTACTGGGAGCGGAAGGAATCCGGGCGCGACCGCTACCGCGAAGACTGCTGCGTGCCGAACGTCTGCCGCAACATCATCAACCGCACTTACATGCATCGGCGGCTGTTCCTCTGCGATCCCGACGTGCACATTGCCCGCCGGGACCGGAATGAATTGACCGATGCCGAGGTCCGGCTCTGGACTTCGGCGCTGCTGCTGGCAGGCGGGCTGAAACTGCTGGCGGACCGTTTTTCCACGCTGGAACCGGAACGGGCGGAACTCTCCCGGCTGCTTCTGGCGGCCCCCGACCGTTTCCTGCTGCGGCCGCTGGACCGGTTCGACCGGGAATATCCGGCGGTCTGGTTCGGAATCGATCGGGAAAGCGGCGCTCCGGCGCTGGGAATTTTCAACTTCGCTGAAACTTCAATGCGCCTGCAAGTCACCTTGCCGGATGCGCCGGCGGGCACGCTGCGGAACCTCTGGGGGAATGAAACATTGAAGTGGGTGTCCGGTGCGCCATGTGAATTTCAGGTGGAGCCGCACAACTGCCTGCTTTTTCTGCCTTCCGCTCAACCAAAATAGCGGTATAAAATAAAATTCCGGGAACGGTTCACAAATCAATACGGGAGACGGCGGCGGTCGGCGGCAGCTGTTTGAGCCGCTCGAAAAAGGGGTTGGCACTTCCCCACAGGAAGTTGGAAAGCTCGATTGCGCGGCAGACCTTGAATCCCTGTTCCAGCACGCACCGGAAAAGCCGGTGCCGGGCCTCATCGGCCGAAGGCAGCCCGGAATTGTCCCTCCGCCCCTGCCGGATGCGGTTCAGCAGCAGCGGATCGCGCAGCCATCCCCGCGCGCACATCACGCCCGCCGCGCCGGTCCGTTCCAGCAGTTCCGATGCGTCATCCGGGGAATCAATGTCGCCGTTGAGCACGACCGGCACCGGAGCGGCGAGCCGGAGACCGGCTTCAAACCGCTCCTCACGTCCGGAAACGGGGCGGTACTGCTCCCGCACGGTGCGAAAGTGCAAAAAAAATGCCGAAACGCACCCCGTTTCCGCCAGCGCGGGCAGGATGCGCTGCATCTCATCGGGCGACTCCCAGCCGGTCCGCAGTTTGACCGACAGCGGTGAAACGGGGATGGCCTTTTTGACCGTTTCAACCGTCGCCACCATCCCGGCGAGGTCGCGCAGCGCCCCGCCTCCCGCTCCGCCCGAAGTCACCTGACGGCTCGGACAGCCGAAATTGAGGTTGATTCCGGCGGCTCCCAGCTCCATGAAGCGGGCGGCGGCGGCCGCGATCACTTCGGGGCGGTTCCCCATCAGCTGAACCGTCACCGGCAGGCCGGACTCCAGAAACGGCGCGGCGAACTCCGCGAGTTTCCGCGTTCCGGGTACGGCGGTGGAGAGCCGCAGGAACGGCGTCATCCACCGTTCGGTCAGCCCGAGGGCGTCGGCGGCCCGGATCAGTTCGGGGGACATCACCCCCTCCATCGGTCCGGGCCAGAGTTCGGGCGAAGCGGTCAGCATTCGACCTTGCCGATGATATCCGCCACGCTCGCGCAGCCGTGGCGGTCGAGATAAGCGCTGATCCCGTCGATCACCTTCAGCGGAGCATAGGGATCGACGAAGTTGGCGGTGCCGACCGCAACCGCCGAAGCGCCCGCCAGCAGGAACTCCACCGCATCCTCGCCGGTCATGATCCCCCCCATGCCGATCACCGGAATCTTCACCGCGCGCGCCACGTCGTAGACCATGCGCACCGCGATCGGCTTCAGGGCGGGGCCGGAGAAGCCGCCGGTCCGGTTCGCGATCTTCGGGCGGCGGGTTTCGATGTCGATCGCCATCGCGGTGATCGTATTGATCAGCGAAACCATGTCGCTGCCTGCCGCTTCGACCGCCCGCGCAAATTCGGCGATGTTGGTCACATTCGGGCTGAGCTTGGTGATCAACGGGAGCGTGGTCGCGCGGCGCACTGTCGAAACCACCTCCGCCGCCAGCACCGGATCGGTGCCGAATGCGACGCCTCCCGCTTTCACATTGGGACAGGAGATGTTGATTTCCAGCGCGGTGATCCCGTCGCGCTCCGCGTCGAGCCGGGCGGCGACTTCGCCGTATTCGGCGATGGTCGTGCCCCAGATGTTCACGATGGTCGCGGCGCCGACTTTGCGCAGGAACGGCATATAGCGGTCGCCGTGCAGGAACTTTTCCACGCCCGGCCCCTGCAGGCCGATCGCATTGAGCATCCCGCCGGTGACTTCGGCGACGCGGGGCGTCGGGTTGCCGTGCGACGGCTTCATGCGGATTCCCTTGACCACCACCGCGCCGAGGCGGGAGATGTCGTAGTAGTTGTGATATTCAAAGCCGTAGCCGAAGGTGCCGGAAGCGGTCATCACCGGATTTTTCAGCGTGACGCCGCCGAGTTTCGTTGTCAGGTCAGCCATTGTCGCTACTCCACATAAACCGTATCGAGATTGAAAACCGGGCCGTCGGTGCAGGCGCGGGCGTACTGCCACCCCTCCGGCGTATCCGCCTTGACCTTGACCACGCAGGCGAAGCAGGCGCCGACGCCGCAGCACATCAGGTGGTCGATGCTCAATTCGCCTTTCTGATTGCGGGCGTTCAGGATTTTCGCGAGCGCCATCAGCATCGGATGGGGGCCGCAGCCGTAGAAGAAGAACTTCCGGCCCGGATTCTCCGCGAGCAGCTTTTCGACCAGCACGGTCACAAATCCCTTCGTGCCGACCGAGCCGTCGTTGGTCGCGACCTGCACCTCGTATCCGGCCTCGCGGTACACATCAGTCAGCAGCACATCGGCCTCGCCGCGCGCGCCGATCAGGAAAATGCCCCGCTGCGGAAGCTGTTTCGTAATCAGGTAAGTGGCCGCCGCGCCGTAGCCGCCGGCGACCAGCACCGGCGTCGCGTCCTCCGGAGCATCGCTGAATGAGGTGCCGAGCGGGCCGAGCAGGTCGCAGACCGTCCCGGCGGGGAGCCTGGAAAGCTCGCGCGTGCCGTGGCCGACGACCTTGTAGACGACGGAAAGCGCGCCGTCGGCTTCGACGTTGTGAATACTGAAGGGACGGCGCAGGATATGGTCGCCGTGGCGGTCGATCCGGACATGGACGAACTGTCCGGCCCGGGCGGCGGCGCAGATTTCCGGCACATGGAATCTGACCAGGAAATAGTCATTCTGCAGCCGTTCGTTGCTGATGATTTCGCCTGTTTTCATACTGTGTTCTGCTATTGAATATATGGGTTGGAGCGGCGCTCGGCGCCGACAGTGGTTTGAGAGCCGTGGCCGGGATAAATCGTCAATTCGTCCGGCAGCGTCAGAATGCCGTTCCGGATCGAATCGATGATCGTGCCGAAGTCGCCGCCCGGGAAATCGGTGCGGCCGATCGAACCGGCGAAGATCGTGTCTCCGGCAAACAGCGCCGGGCTTTCCCGGAACAGGAAACCGCTGCCGCCGGGCGTGTGGCCGGGAAGCGGAATCACCGTAAAATCGTCGTTCGGCGCGAAAACGGCAGCTTCCGGCAGGTTGCGGGCCGCTTCGAGGTAGGGGAGCAGCGCATTGTCCGGGCTGCGGTAAAGCTCGTGATCCTCCTCCGCGAGAAACACGCCGTCAACCTGCAATGCCGCGGCGACTTCGGCGACCGCCGAAATATGGTCGACATGGGCGTGGGTCAGCAGGATGCTCGCACGCCTGAAATCGAAGCGGCGGGCGGCGCGGACGATCTCCGGCGCATCGGCGCCGGGGTCGATCACATAGAGGCGGCGGCTGGCTTCGACATAGACTAAATAACAGTTGGTGTCGAGCAGTCCGACCGGGATGGTGACGATCTTCATCGTTTCTGTTCCGTGGTTGGCGCTTTCCGGTTGGTCAGGATGATCCGGCCGGAAGCGAGTTTGGAGAGCTCACGCTGCAATTCGGTGAGCTTGTTGTAATCCAGCGGCGGCACCAGTTCGACCGGCAGCGTCAGGCCGCAGTCGATCCGCAGCGTGCTTTCGCCGGGCTCGAAATACTCGTAAAACGCGGAAGAACCGAAGCTGCCCAGCTCCTTGCGCTCGGGGCGGTCCGCCACCACCCGGTAGCCGGAGGGCAGGTGGATCCGGTACTCCAGCGAAATCCGCGACGGCTTGTTGCGCCATACCGGGGTGCGGCGGCTTTTCTCCGCCGTCGCGACCCGCTGCGCCAGCTCCGAAAAGCCGGGCAGTTCGAACTGCATGTAACCGTCCGCCGCCGCCGCGAAATCCGGCACCCTGACCGTGTATTCGAGTCTGCCCGGATAGCTGTCGAAGTCGATTTTCGGCTTGCCCGCCAGTTTCGCGGATTGCGAAAAGCCGGAGACCAGCTCCTCAAAGAAGATCCGCTTCTGCTCCGGCGTCATTTCGGCGAAGCGGCGGTTTTCGTTTTCAAAATCGGTGCCGGTCACCTGTCGCCGCACCTGAATTTCCGCCGAGCCGTTGGCGCGCAGATCGATCGCGTAGGAGAGTGACACCGAGCTTTCCGATTTGCGGCGCGGCCGGATCACCTGAAGCCGTCCGTCGGAGAGGTTCAGCCCGATCTGCTCCTCGCTGCGCGCCGCGCCGACCTTCGCGTATTCGCTGGTGTCGTTCAAATAGGTTTCATACGCCGGTACGTAGACCAGCACCTCGCTGAACCAATTCGCGGGGTAGCGGCTCAGCAGCTTCAGCGTGGCGGGAGCGTAACCGAACGGAGTCACGGCCACAAACCGGCTTTCGATTCCGGCGGCTTTCAGGATCGCTGCCAGCAGGATCGCCCGGTCGGCGCTGTTGCCGTAGCCGGAAGCGAGGGTGGTTTCCGGCAACGAGAAGCAGCTCCACGGCAGCTGGTTCAGGCCGGGGCCTGCCGAACGGATATTACGGGCCACGTAGTCGCGCAGCCGCTTCAGCTTGGCTTCACGCTCCGAAGCGAGCGGGCGGACCGCCGGATCGTCGACCAGCTTCAACTCCCCGACCAGCGCTTTGATCTTTTCTCCGGGGCGGACTTTGGCCTGCAAAGCGGCGGAAAGCGCCTTCGCAAAGCTGCCGTAATTTCCGGCGGAGAGGTACAAAGTCGGAGCGAACATCCAACGCGGCGCCTGTCCCGGTTCGCGCGGCAGCTGCGGCACATCGCCGCTCTTCCAGATCCGGGTCAGCCGGCTGGAATCCACAAATTCCTGCACGGCAAGGTTGGTGTCCGGTGCGCCGACGCGGCAGTCGAATTTGAACGGGGCCGTCAGCGCGAAACTGCTCCGCACTACCGGAGCATCTCCGGCCAGCGGCACATAGCGGCTGAAAAAGGGGCGCTCTTTGACCTTGCGGGTCACGGTGCTCTCGATCACCGCACCCGGCACAACACCCGGCAGACTGGCGACCAGCACCTTTTCGGCGGGATAGCGGGGGGCGGAACTCACCCACGGCGCATCCATCAGGTTCAATTCCTTCTCTCCCAATTCCTGTCTGCTCCCGTCCGGCGCGGTTACGGTCGCGGCGACGGAGACCTCCTCCCAGACCGGATTGTAGGAGAGCTTGAGCTCGGAACAGCTCTTGACCCCGGCGTAATTCAGCACCCTGCGGCGCTCCTTCGCCACCGAAGTCCAGCTCGAAGCATCGTGGATCGTGACGGTTTCGGCGCTGTCGAGCAGAATGGAGTCGGCGCCGGGGAACGCGGAGGCGACCAACTGCTCGGGCACTCCGGCAAAATCGATCTTCGCGATCGGCAGCTGCCGTTCGAGCGAATCGATCTTCCGCAGCGCCTGCTTGAGTTCGACGTACTGCGCCGGTTTGATTTCAACGGTATCCAGCGACAGCCTCGAACTGCCGGAGACCATCGCGGCGCCGGCGGAGAGCGAGCGCCGGTAGTCCAGCACGCCCGGCACCTTTACCTCAAGTCTGCCCGGCACCGAAACCAGCCGGCACAGCGGCGGCACCGCGAGGTCGAACTTCTCCTCGACCGCGCAGGTCGAAAAGAGCAGCAGGTTGAACCGGCGCTTTTCAAGGCCGAACGATCCCATCATAAATGAGACCGCACCGAAGCCGGAACCGAATTCCGGCAGCTGCAACAGGAACTCCGCCGGATTCTCCGGCAGGAACTCCGTGGCCCGGAAGGTCAGTTTCACGGCCAGCGGCACACTCATGTCGCGCACGTCCGCCGGAGTTACCTCCAGCGTCTCCAGCGTCGCACCCGGAATCGCCCGTTTCAGCTGCGCCGCGAAGAACTGCTTGCGGTAATCGACCGGCCAGCGGGAAAACGCATCGCGGTAGATCTGGTCGTTGATGCCGCCGAAGGCCAGTTCGGTGGCGCCGGAGAGCACCCCGTCCGGCGCCACCGCGGCGCGGGTCGCGATCTTCATCACGTTTTCGGCGGCGGGCGTCACCTCGGAGCGGCGCAGCGCGTCCCCCTCCGGCTTCGCGACCAGAAAACTCATATTGCCCATCGACGACGGGAAAAGTTCGGTGGTGGTCTCGTAGGTCGGGTCCATCAGCTGATATTTGCCGGGGGCAAGCTCCACCGCGACGACGGCATGGTTGAAGTAGTTGTTCGGCACCTCGTCATCCTTGGGCGGCCCGGCCATGAACAGCACCGGATACGCCTTGAAACCGGCCAGCTCCAGCATCGACACCAGCAGCGCCGCCTTGTCGCGGCAGACGCCGTAACGCTGGTTGAAGGTCATCGACACGTCGTGCGGCTCATAGCCGGGGGCCTCGGCTTCGGCGGTGATGCCCATATAGCGGATCTGCTGGGAGACGAACTGGAAGAGCGCCATTACCTTCTGCTCCGGCGTCTTCGCGTTTTTGGTCAGCTCACCGACTTTGGCTTTGATTTCGGGAGTCACCGCATCCAGCCGGGGACGGCAGAGCGCGTAGTACCATTGGGAAATCTCGTTCCAGTTGGCGGCAGTGCTGACCGCCAGGCGCTGTACGCAGGTGTAAAGCTCCGGCATGTCCGGTTCGGGAATTACCTGCGGCACATCCGTCGCGACCCACGAGTAGAGAATGCGGCCGTCCTTCTTCTCCTCCGAAAACTTCACGGAGCCGCCGACCGGGTCTTTGACCGCGATGGACTTGAGCGGCCGGTCCGCCGGTCCGTTGATGGTGATCCGGTACTCCAGCACCGGGGAGTCGCTCTGCAGCAGATAGAGGCCGCACCAGACGCCGGCCACCCGCGGCTTGATCTCCTTTTCCACCGCCCGGAGCCGGATGATGTCGCCGACCTCCAGTTCCGGAATCGCGACGGTCATGATCTTGTTGGCCGGATCGTAGATGTTGGAACCCATCTGGCCGGGGCTCACCGCGATTTTGCTGTTCTTCGCGACATCCAGCCGGACCGTCCTGCCGTCCGGCTTCAGCACGTCGCAGAGTTCCAGTTTGAACTCCTCGTAAGTGGTATTGAAATAGAAGCTCTGCGTCCCCATCGCGCGCCGTCCGGCCTCGGTCAGCACTTTCACGAAATAGTCGTCGGTGGTGACGGCGGTGCCGTCGGCCTGATAGACCACGTGCTGCTCATCGTACAGCAGCACGCTGTCGGCGTTCGGGAAGCGTTTCGCACTTGCCTGTTCGGACAGTTTCAGCGCCTGCGCGACAGGGGCCGGAACCGCTTCCGCAAATAAATGGAACGCCAGTATCGCCAGCAGCAGCGGCAGGAATTTCTTGAAACGGATCATCACATTCTCCTCTTTATGACGGCATATCACAGATACATGATATAAAATAACAGTTTTGAAGCCAATTGCAAAACGCATCGGGCCGTTTCCGATAATTTTGGAATGAAATTGTTTATCTTTATTTGAATTTTCCGCATCCTGCACTATATTTAACATTCAAACTGGTAAATTCTTAAAAAGTTTTATTCCAAGGAGTCGAAATGGGACAGCAGCTGAATAAGATCGAAAAGCGTCGCCGCCGCAAAGCCTATCTGGAGCGTTGCAAGGCGAAAGTCCGCGCCGCGATCGCCCAGGCCAAGAAGAAGTAATTCTTCCGCTTTCAACGAAAAAGCCCGATATGCACACTTCGCATACCGGGCTTTTTCGTTGCCTCGGGCGGCCGGGAACGACTCGCCTTTGTCGTCCGTTACTTTTCCGTTATTTTTCGGAGAAGCTCCAGCGCGACCTCGAATTTCGGGGCGGGGCCGATCTCAAAACGGCTTCCGTCACTTCCGAGCAAAGTGACGGCATTGCGGTCGCTGCCGAAACCGATATCGGAACGGCTCACATCATTAGCGGCGATCCAGTCGAGATTTTTGCGGGCCAGTTTTTCCGACGCATAGGTGATCAGGCTGGTGGTTTCGGCGGCGAAACCGACCAGAAGCTGTCCCGGCCGTTTCCGTTTTCCGAGCGACGCCAGAATATCCTCGGTCCGTTCAAATTCGATCAGGAGCGATCCGTCGGATTTTTTCATTTTTCCGTCAATTACCCGTTTCGGACGGTAATCCGCGACGGCGGCGGCCATCACGATCAGGTCGGAATCCGCCGCTTCGGCGTGAATCGCATCCGCCATTTCCGCCGCCGATTCCACGTGAATCACGGAAATTCCGGCGGGATCCGGCAAATTGACGGGCCCCGCGACCAGCACGACCCGGTGGCCCAGCCGCCTGGCGGCTTCGGCCAGAGCGTAACCCATCTTGCCGGTCGAACGGTTGGAGAGGAAACGGACAGCGTCGATCTTCTCCCGGGTCGGCCCCGCGCTGATCAGGACTTTCATTCTTTTTCTTCTTTGCGGCCGATGATCGATTCGATGAAATAGCGGGGACGGTTGCGCACATCGGTGTAGATGCGGCCGATGTATTCGCCGATCATGCCGATGCCGACCATCTGGATTCCCATGAAGACGAACATCACCGCGAACAGCGTGAACACCCCGCCGTTGGTCCAGGTATCGCCGTCGGTGATACGGCGGATGATGATGTACAAGCTCAGCAGGAAGCCGCAGAAGGCCGCCAGCATCCCGAACCAGGTCAGTACACGCAGCGGAGCCGTCGTCATGCAGGTCAACATGTTGAACTGCAGGTTGATCAGCTTCATCAGCGAATACTTGGAGTCGCCGACCGCGCGCTCGTTGTGGGCGACCGGAATTTCGCAGGTGTTGCGCGCGAAACTGTTGCCGAGCACCGGGATGAAGGTGCTGCGCTCGTTGCACTGCAGCATCGCCTTGACCACGTGGCTGCGGTAGGCGCGCAGCATGCAGCCGTAGTCGTGCATTTTAACGCCGGTGGCTTTCTGGGCGACACGGTTCACGATCTTGGAGGCGGTGCGGCGGAACCAGGTGTCCTGCCGGTTCTGGCGCACGGTTCCGACCACGTCGTTGCCGCGTTCGGCGGCGGCGACCAGGTTCGGAATCTCCTCCGGCGGATTCTGCAGATCCGCATCCAGCGTGATCACCAGATCGCCGCGCACCAGCGAGAATCCCGCCATGATTGCGGAGTGCTGCCCGTAATTGCGGTTCAGGATGCAGGCGATCACCTGATCCGGCTTCGCCTCGGCGGCTTTGCGCATGATCTCGGCGGAGGCGTCGCGGCTGCCGTCGTCAACCAGGATGAATTCGTACTTTTTGCCGGTCGAATCAAGCGCCCTGATTGTACGGTCGATCAGTTCCTGAAGGCAGCCTTCCTCGTTGTAAACGGGGACGACCACGGAGATATACTGGATGATGTTGGGGTTTTCCATAGCGGGTTTCCTGCGTTATTTTCCTGTTGCTTGCGTTGGTGCGCGTCCGGGCAGCTCCAGGACCCACACGACTCTTTTATTCGAACAATCCCGGACTCCGGGAGTCGGTTTCTCGGAATAATCCGGCTTCTGCACATCGATTTTCAATCCGATCCGCTTTGCGGCTTGTTCCAGCTCCGCCAGTTCGGAGGGAGTGTTGACCGCGATGATGACGACCCGCTTTCCCGCATGGTCGGCCACAAACCGGCGCAATTCGGCATAGTTTTCCTCCGGATTCCGGGAGGAGGTGTCCCGGACCGGTTCACGCAACTCCAGATAGAACAGGTATTTTTCATCCGCATTGTCCTGCCAGAACAGCATTGCATCCGGCGGAATTCCGGCAAGCGCGCCTTTCAGCTCCAGATAGAACGGCTTTTCCGTGCGGAACTGAGTCAACGACGGCAGCACGCAGCCGAACAATGTGCCGATCAGAATCGCTCCGCCCAGCACCGTCGCCGCGATCCGGGGCGGCATGCCGGTGAGTCGTTCCACCGGCATATTCGGCTGATTGTCCAGCAGCATCACGATCAGCGAGAGAATCCCGGCCGCGGTCAGCCCCGCGATCAGCAATCCCGGCGGCTGCACCCGTACCACCCGGTTCCACAGCGGCAGCGCGATCAGCGAAGCCAGGCAGAGCGAACCGGCGACAATCACCAGATAACGCATCAGGACCAGAGCGGGGCGGTTCCAGCCGTCATACCCGAGCCGGGTCATTCCCGCTGCTCCCAGCAGGGCGCAGAACGGCGTCATCGGCAGAATGTAGTACCAGCGGCGGGTTCCGGCTGCGCAGAACAGCGCGAACATCAGCAACGTGCCGACCAGCAGTTGACGCACCACCGGCGGAAGTTCCTTCCATTGCCGGATCATTCCGGCAATGCCGACGCCGATCACCAGCGTCCACGGCAGCAGAACGCGGGGCAGGCTGTAGAAGTACAAAAACAGCGAGTCGGCATCGAATACGAACGCATTCAGCACGTTTTCCCGCCACACCTGCTGCAAGCCGGAATAATCCACCGCGCCCGACAGCGGCTGACCCGCGACCGGCAGTACGATTTTCGCCAGATAGAACGGCGTCAGGTAAAGCGCCGCCGCCAGGCCGAATGCGGCGATGTTGCCGAAACGCAGATGGCGCTTCCACCGCTTCTCCGCCAGCAGATGAGGAAGAATCAGCGCCAGGGGCAGAATCACCGCCGGCAGCCCCTTCGCGAGCGCCCCTGCGAAGCAGATCAGGTAAAAGCCGAGGTAGTGGAAAAATCCGGCGCGCTCCTCCACCTGGAAGAAGTAGGCCACCGCCAGAATCACCGCCGCCAGATTCGCCATATCCGCCGCCGCCGTCCGTCCCCAGAACAGGAAGCCGTAGCTGCCGAGCAGCAGCCAGCCGCCCAGCAGGGCGGTCTGCCGGTCGAACAGCCGCTTGCCGAGCGTAACCGTACCGAACAGTCCGACCAGTGCGGCCAGCGCACTGGGCAGACGCACGGTGAATTCGTTCACCCCGTTCAGCACATGGGCGAACGGCACGATCAGCCAGTAGGAGAGCTGGGGTTTGTCGAAATAGATCTGCCAGTTCAGCGACGGATGCAGGTAATCGCCGGAGGCGATCATCTCGCGGACAATCTCCGCCCATCTTCCCTCTGAGGTCCACAACGCGTTGCGCCCCAGGAAGATCAGAAGCGCCGCCACGGCAAATGCCCAGAAAAACAGTTCGTTTCTCCGCCGGGCGACCGCTTCGGATGGATCCGTATTGCCAGCCATCGATGACCCTCCGCTACGCGTGAGCGAGCACCGTCTTGATCGCTTCCGCCACGTCGCCGACATCTCCCGCGGTCATCGCCGGAAAGAGCGGCAGCGAGCAGATCCGGTCGCTGTTGTATTCGGTCGCGGGCAGCATGCCGGCCCGGAATCCCATCGTTTCACGGTAATATTTCTGCAGATGGGCGCAACGGAAGTGCAGCCCGGTGCCGATGTTCTGCTCCTTGAGCTTCGCCATGAAGGCATTGCGGTCGATTTTCGGAGTATCCACCCGCACCACGAACAGATGCCACGCGTGCGTGAAATCGTAACCGGAAGGATCGGCCAGCGGCCGGATCTCCGGAATCTCCGCCAGCTTCTCCCGGTACAGCATCGCCAGTTCGCGCCGCTTCGCGTTGATCTGGTTGAGCCGTTTGAGCTGGCTTACGCCGATTGCGGCGCAGATGTCGGTCAGGTTGTATTTGAATCCGGGCTGCAGCACCTCCGCCTGCGGCGAACGTCCCCGGTTCTGCCGGTCGAACGCATCCATGCCGATGCCGTGGAATTTCCAGAGCCGGATTTGGTCGGCCAGCGCCTTGTCGTCGGTCACGAACATGCCGCCCTCGCCGGTGGTGATGTTCTTGATCGCGTGAAACGAGTAGATCGCCGAACCGGTCGAACCGATGTGCCTGCCCTTGTAATATGTGCCGAGGGCATGCGCGGCGTCCTCCACCAGCGGGATGTCTCCCGCGACAGCGCGCAGGCCGTCCAGATCGAGCGCGGCTCCGGCGAAATGGACCGGGACGATCAGCTTCGTGCGGGGAGTGATCGCCGCTTTCAGCGTCTCCGGCGTGACCAGCATCGTATCTTGGTCGATCTCCGCGAAAACCGGAGTCGCCCCCGCCAGCACGATCATATTCACGATCGAAACCCAGGTCATCGACGGTGTGACCACCTCGTCGCCGGGACCGATGTTCATCGCCTTGAGCAGGATGTGCATCGCGGCAGTCGCCGAGGAAAGCGCCACGCCGTACTGATTGCCGGTGTAGTCGCAGATTCCCTGTTCCAGCGCGGCATTCTGCGGACCGTTGGTGATCCAGCCGGAGCGGAGCACGTCGGTTACGGCCTGAATGTCGTCCTCGTTGATCGCGGGTTTGGTAAACGGCAGAAATTCTTTACGCATCTTCTTTTTCTCCTCCGGCGGCCTCTTTTTCCGCCTGTTTGGCCGCCTGCCACAATGCTTCCATGCGGTCGATGCCGGCCTCTTCGAGCGGAATGCCCGCTCCGGCGAGTTCACGCTCGATATAGCGGAACCGCGTTTCAAATTTACGGTTGGACTGCCGCAGCAGTTCCTCCGAAGTTTTCCCGTTGCGGAACCGGGCCAGATTGCTCGCCGCAAACAGCAGATCGCCGAATTCATCGTCGATTGCCGCCGCATCGCCGGAAGCGAAGGCCTCTTTCAGTTCCTCCAGCTCCTCCTCGATCTTCGCGAGAATCTGCGCCTGATCGTCCCAGTCGAAGCCGACCTTCGAAACTTTCTTCTGGAGCTTCTCCGCCCGGTTCAGGGCGGACAGATAGGGCGGCACCTTGTCCAGAATCGATTGCGGCGCGGGCTTGTCTTTGCGTTCCCCGGCCTTGATCTTCTCCCAGAGCTGTGCGACATCCCCGGCGGTTTCCGCTTTGGCGTCGCCGAAGATATGGGCGTGGCGGCGGATCATCTTGTCGATGATGCCGCCGCAGACGTCCTGAAAGGTGAATTCGCCGCGCTCTTCGGCCACCACCGCCTGAAAGATCACATTCATCAGCAAATCGCCCAGCTCGTCGCAGATATCCGGCGCGTTGCCGCGGTCGATCGCATCGAGCACTTCGGCGGCCTCCTCGGCGAGGCTGCGGCTCAGGGTTTCACGGGTCTGCTCGCGGTCCCACGGGCAGCCGCCGGGAGCGCGGAGCCGTTTCAGGATCCGTTCCAGCGATTCCGCATCGGGAGTATATTCAGGCCGGGGCGTCATCAGAAGGTGAACCCCACGTTGAAGTGGAACCGCAGCCGGCTCGGCTCGTCGTCCACATTGTTGACCACCGGGTAGGCGAGGTCCAGCCGGATCGGCGCATTGATCACGGGCAGCCGGATCCGCAGGCCGTAGCCGACGCCGACGTTCATCTTCGAAAATCCCATGCTGTAGGAGTTGCGCCACGCGTTGCCCGCATCCACGAACGCGGCGCCGCGCACCGGTCCCCAGATCGGATGGGTCACTTCGGCGGTCAGCAGCAGCATGGTCTGGCCGCCGATGCTCTCCCCGTCGTATTTCGGGGAGACCGTGCGGTATTCAAAGCCGCGGATCGAGTCGCTGCCGCCCATGAAATACCGCTCGAAGATCGGCACGTCGTCGTTGCGGTCGAAACTCGCGACCGTGCCGATCTTGCCGCCGACCATCGCGACGATCGCCTTGTCGAAGAAACTGTAGTAATAGCTTCCCTTGCCTTCCAGCCGGTAGTAGTCATTGCTGGAGCCGAGCGCCTTCGGCGTGATCGAGCCGAAGAAGTTCAAATTGTAGCCGCTGGTCGGATCCATCAGGTTGTCGCGGGTGTCGCGGCCGATCATGATCGACGGCTGGCTGACCCACTGGCCGCCGTCAAGATCATTGGTGCGCATATACTCCTTGAGCCGGTTGCTGATGCGGTTCACATTCACATGCTCAAACTTGTAACCGATCGAAATCTGGGTGAAATCGTCGAAAACGCGGCGCGACAGCGAGGTGCGCACGCCGATGCGTTCCTCATTCCAGTGATCGTATTCAACCATGTTCATATAGCCGGAAAGCTCGAAGCGAAGCGGCAGGTCGAACAGCCACGGCTCCACGAAGTCGATGTTGAAGCCGTTGTTCTCAATACCGACGATCCCCTGCAGCCGCAGCCGCTGGCCGCCGCCGTAGAACCAGTTGCCCGGATTCATGATGTCGAAATTGTCGGTGGAGAGTTCGGCCATGCCGAACAGGCTGTTCACGTCCGACGCGCCCGCGCCGACGCGGAAGTTGTAACGCCCCTCCTTTTCCTGCACCCGGATCTGGACGTCCTTCTCATTCAACGCATCCGCGCCGACCGCCGCGATTTCCACCTTTTCAAAATAACCCATGCCCATCAGCCGCTGCTTGCTCGCTTCGATGCGGTTGCGGTCCACCGGATCGCCGGGCTGGATCGCCATTTCGCGCAGGATCACCTTGGTCTTGGTGTCGGTGTTGCCGATCACCGGAGTGTCGCGCACCGTATATTTGCGTCCTTCCACGATCTCGAAGTCGATATCGACCAGATGCTTTTCATAATCCTCGCTGCGCACCGGGCGCACCGTCACATCGGCATAACCGAGCACATCATAGCGCGAGGCGATATTGCGGACGCTCTGCTGCTCCAGCGCCTGCGAGAAAACCTCGCCCGCCGACAGCAGGATCAGCGGCAGCAGCTCCTCCGCGGTGTATACAGTGCTGCCGGAAACCGAGACCTTGCCGACCTTGTAAGGTTCCCCTTCGCTGAGCTTGAAATCAACATTGACATACTCAGGATCTTCCGGATCGGGGGTCAGCTTGATATCCTCCACCTTGAAGTCGAGATAACCGGCGTCGTGGTATTTGTCGCGGAGCCGCGCCTTGTCCATTTCCAGCTCCTGTTTGTTCAGCAGTCCCCGGTTGAGATAGTCGTTCAGGAAAGGCACCCAGTTGAGGTAACTGTACTGATTGGCGATCGCATGACGCAGGTCCCACTGCGAGAAAACCGTCGCGCCCTCGAAGTTCACATCATTCACCTTCTGCTTCAGGTGTTCGGCGATCTGAAAGGTGATTTTGACCTGGTCTTTGCCGTCGTTTTCGATTACCGGTGAGACGGTCGCCTGCAAATACCCCTTGTCCGCATAGAACTTGCGCAGCTTCTGCGCGCTTTCGCGCAGGTCGCGGTCGTTCAGCAGCGCTCCGTCCATCACGGAAATCTCCTTGGCGAGCTCAGGGGTGGAAAATTTCGCGTTTCCCTGAAACAGCACCCGGGTCACGCGCGGCTTGAGCCGCAGCTTGAAAGTGACTTCCACCTGATCGTCCGGCAGGCGCTTCACCTCGGACACCACGTCCGCGAAATTGCCGGTGTTGAAGAGCCGCTTCACATCCTCGTCGAGGATCTCCTGCTTGAACTCCGCTCCGGGACGGAGTTGGATGTTGAACCGCAGTTGCTCCGCCGGCAGCTGCTGAATCCCCTGCTGATCGAATTTGACGTCGGACACCTTCGCCGCGAAAGCGGAAGCCGCCGTCAATATCAGAGTGACCGCCGCGCGGCCCCATAGTTTGATGCAGTTCACCGTCTGTTCTCCTGAAAAAGCAGTTTTAAGTTGATACGATCAATAACGCGGCGAGTGTCCGTTTTATTGCGGACAATCCTCCTCATCATACGGAGCCGCCGGCAGAAATTCCATCCGGGTCGGGAAAAAGTTCAGTTCGATCACGCCGGTCCGGCCGTTACGGTTCTTCTCCACGATCCACTCCGCCTTCACGCTCTGGTTCGGGTCGCTGACCTCCTTGGCGTCGTCGCGGTTCCGGTGCAGGAAGGTCACGATGTCGGCGTCCTGCTCGATGGTTCCGGATTCACGCAGGTGCGCCAGCTTCGGCCGCATGCCGGCCGGACCGTTGGATTTGTCCACTTCGCGGTTCAGCTGCGCCAGCACCAGCACCGGAATTTTCAGGTCCTTGGCCAGCGCCTTGATGCCGCCGGAGATTTCACCGACCTCCTGCTGGCGGTTGTCGGTGCGGCCGTCGGCGTGCATCAGTTGCAGATAGTCGATCACGATCGCGTCGATATCCTCTTTCATTTTCAGGCGGCGGGCTTTGGCACGCAGTTCGGCGATGGTGATGCCGCCGGTCGGGTCGATGAAGAGCTTCGCTTTCTGGAAAGCGGAAACTGCACCGGTCAGCTTGGTCAGGTCGGAACTCTGGAACGTCTTGTTCCAGAACACCGATTCGGAGATTCCCGCTTCCGTGCAGAGCAGTCGGCGGGCGATCTGCCCCTCGGTCATTTCCAAGCTGAAGAAAGCCACCTTGCGCGGATGCGGCGAACGGGTCGGCAGCACCAGGTTGCGGATCACGTTCAAGGCGAGACTGGTCTTGCCGATCGAAGGGCGGGCCGCCAGCACGAACATCTCGCCGGCCTTGAGTCCGCCGGTATACTTATCCAGCTGGGTGTAACCGGTCGGGATGCCGACCTCGGTCTTGCCGTCGAGCAGGTCGTACAGTGCGTGAAACTCCTGCTCGATGGTGTCCTTGATTTCGACGATGCTGTTGGTGTTCTCTTCGCTGCGGACCTTGAAGATGTCGGTTTCGATCTGTTCGACCAGCTGGGCGGCGTCGGCATCCGAATCGTAGCATTTGAGCAGCGATTCCGAACAGACGTCGATCATCCGCCGCAGCGTCGCGTACTTGCGCAGGATCTGGCACCATGCGTCTAGGTTCACTGCGGTGGCGATGCTGGTGTACAGTTCGCCGAGGAACACCTCGCCGCCGATCATGTCGAGCTTTTCCATCGTCTTGAGCCGATGGGCGACCGAAATCAGGTCGACCTTCAGCTTGGGATCGTTGTGCAGCTCGACAATCGCTTCAAAAATCGTGCGGTGAACATGTGAATAGAACACTTCCGGATCCCGGAAATGCTCAATCACGACGTCCACACAGGTCGCGGGCTCCCGCAGCATCGCCGCGAGAACCGCACGTTCCACAGTGTTGTCATGCGGCTGCGCCCGGTCCGCGATATTTGCGGGGTCCGGGCGGCGGGCCGCTCTTGCGTCTTCAGCCATTCAGACTCAGCCCCGGACAACCCAGACGCTGAGTTTCGCCGCGACATCGCTGTGCAGCTTCACATCGACCTCGAACTTGCCGAGGGTCTTGATGGCCGGTTCGACCTTGATGCGGCTGTGCTCGACCTTGATGCCCTGGGCGGCCAGCAGATCGGCGATCATGCGGTTCGTGACCGAACCGAAGAGCTGCTCGTCTTCCGTCGCCTGCATCGGAATCGAAAGCTCGATTTCGGCGAGCTTGGCGGCCAGCGCCTGAGCGTCCGCCAGCTCCTGCTGGCGGCGCGCGGCGATGATCGCCTTGCGGGACTCGATCAGACGCAGTGTGCCCGGAGTGGCTTTCGCCGCCAGACCGCGCGGAATCAGGTAGTTGCGGGCATAACCCGGAGCGACATGCACCTCATCCCCGGCCAGGCCGAGCTTCTCGACGTCATCGAGGAGGATCAAACTTACGTGAGCCATATTATACTTCCTCCCTTACTCAATTAGTAGACCAGAGCGATGATGCGGGCCCGCTTGATGGCCGTCGCGAGCATCTTCTGGTGATCCAGGCACGTACCGGTGATCCGGCGCGGCATGATCTTGCCCTTTTCGGTCTGGAACTTCATCAGCGTTTCCGCATCCTTGAAGTCGATGTACGAAACCTTCGCTTCGCAGAAACGGCAAATTTTCGGCTTCGCCGGCGATCTGCGGCGACCTTGTCTCTTCGCACCCTGCATAATAAACTGCAACCTTTCGTTATGAATTCACTGATTCAATTTCTTTTTTTAAATCATTCACCCGGACCATTCCGCGACTTAAAACGGAATGTCGTCCTCCATCCCCTCGTCGGGATTGAAAGCGCCTTCCGGCGGCATCGGCGGCATCTGCTGCTGGGGAGCACGCGGCATGCCGCCCGGCGCCTGCGGAGCAGCCTGGCGCGGCATCTGAGGAGCCGCGCTCCGCTGCTGGTAATTGTTGACGCGGGGCATCTGGGGAGCTCCGCCGTCATTCTGGGCATATCCGCCGCCGTAACCGCCCTGCTGACCGTAATTGCCGCCCTGAGGCTGTCCGTAATTACCGCCGGCCGGAGGAGCGTTGTAACCGCCGTCGCCCTGCCCGTAATTACCGCCGCCGTCGCTGCGGCGGCTCATGAACTGAACCTGATCCGCAACCACGCGCAACCGGGAGCGTTTACCGCCGCCGTTACGGTCTTCCCACTGGTCGAACTGGAGCCTTCCTTCAATCAGCGCCTGAGAACCCTTTTCCAGAAACTGCTTGCAGTTCTCGGCGGCCTTTCCCCAGACGACGATGTCGACGAAACAGGTCTCGTCGATCTCCTTGCCGTTGCTGACGAACCGGCGGTTCACGGCGAGTCCGAATTCACAGACGCCGGAACCGTTCGGCAGATAGCGCAGATCGGGGTCCCGGGTCAAGTTACCCAACAGAAATACCTTATTCAGTGATGATGCCATGCCACGTTCTCCCGGTTTGATGGTTCAAGTTTTCAATTCCGTATTGCGACACCGGAACGGACTACTCCATATTCAGCGCAACCGGAGCGTTCTCCGTCGCCGCGGGGCGGTCGTAGATCACGATCAGATTGCGCAGAATGCGCTCGTCGAGCTTATACTTCTCTTTGATGTCCTTGACCTTGGCGGTTTCGAGCTCGAAGACGAAGTCGAAATAGATTCCGGCCTTGCGCTTGTCGATCTCGTAGGTAAACTGGCGGCGGCCCATCGGGGTCGTCGATTCCAGCGTGCCGCCCAGCGACGCGATCAGCTCGGAGAACTCCTTGCAGAACGCCGCTCCCTCATCATCCGTGCGACGGATGTCCAGAATGAATACCGCTTCGTATTTTTTCAAGATAAAACCTCTTTTTTATTGGTTTGTTTCACTTTTTTCCGGTGGCGCCCAGGCGTTGAACTTGTTCATCGCCCGGCTCATGCCGCCCGTCAACACCGCGCGAACCGCGTCAGCCGATGCCGCCAGCACCGCTTCAAACGTCTCCGCGTCGCCGCCCTCGAACTTCGAGAGCACATAATCGACCGTTTCCCCGGGTTTCGGCCGCCCGATTCCGACCCGCAGCCGCTTGAAGGAAGCGCTGCCGAGTTCCGCAATGATCGACTTGAGGCCGTTGTGGCCGCCGTCCGCGCCTCCCGCCCGGAGCCGCAACCGGCCCAGCGGAAGATCCAGATCGTCGGAGATCACCAGAATCGCTTCAGGTGCGATTCCCAGCTTCCTGGCGAGGGGAGCCACCGCATTTCCGCTCAGATTCATGAACGTCAGCGGCTTCTGCAATATCAGGCTCCGGCCGCGGAAATTTCCGGTGAAAACCCGGCTTTCCGCCACGTGCTTCTCCTCAAACCTTCCGGCCGGAAAAGCGGCCAGCAGTCGATCAATCACCATGAATCCGACGTTATGACGGGTGCCGTCGTATTCGGAACCGGGATTTCCCAGCCCCACGACCAGCCTGATCTCTTCTCTGCCGTCATTCATCGCCGAACTCCCGCCGGGGCCTCACGCGGCCGCGGCGCATCCAAAGTTACTTTTCGTCAGCCTTCTTTTCCTTGATCGCTTCCGGCTCGGCCGGAGCTTCTTCGGCGGGCGCTTCCGCCTCTTCCTTCGGCAGGCCGACGTGGAAGACGATGGTTTCGCCGTCGACTTCGGTGCGGACGCCCTGCGGCAGCACGAGGTCTTTCACGCAGAGATGCTCGCCTTTGTCGAGCTTGGTCACGTCGGCGGTCACCGCTTCCGGCAGGTCGGCCGGGCGGCAGATCACTTCGAGCTCGTGCAGCTCCTGCTCAAGGATGCCGCCGTGGGCCGCGCCGACGGACTCGCCGTGAGCGTGGACCGGAACCGCCGCGACGATTTCCTTGTCCATGTCGACTTCCTGGAAATCAATGTGGTACACATAATTCTTCAGGTAGTTGAACTGAACTTCCTTGATCAGCGCGTGAATTTCAGCGTCGCCGTTCTTCAGCGTGACCATGTGCGAGCCGTGATGGCCGGTCAGGACCTTCCACGCATCCGCATCGACCAGGAACGACTTGCTTTCCTTGCCCTTGCTGTAGACGGAAGCCGGAATCTGGCCGGCTTTACGGGCGCGGCGGGAAGCGTTCTTGCCGAAATCCTTACGCTCCTGCACCGCAATTTCATTGCTTACATTGCTCATGGAACCCCTTTCCTTAATCTTGGTAATTTTATGAGCCGTTTAAAATATGATATTTTCTAGTGATTGATATAGAACAGCGACGACACCGATTTGCCGTCATGGATGCGCCGGATCGCTTCGCCGAGCAGCGGCGCGATGCTGATCACCTTGATCCGGCCGCCGAGGTCATCGACGATCGGAACCGCGTCGGTGGTGATGATCTGCTCGATTTCCGGAGTCGCCAGCAGCTTCTCCTTGCCGACCTCGCTGAGCAGGCAGTGCGAAACCGCGCAGTAAACCTTGGCCGCTCCGTGCGCGATCAGGATCTTGGCCGCGGCGCACAGCGTACCCGCCGTGCTGGTCAGGTCGTCGGTGATCACACAGATCCGGCCCTTCACGTCACCGACCAGATGGCTGGAAGCCACGGTGGTCGCGTTGATGCGCCGCTTGGTCACCACCGCGAAGCCGGCTTCGAGCATGTCGCCGTAATTCATCGCCATTTTGGCGCTGCCCGAATCGGGGGCCACCACCACGCCGTTGTCGCCGATCAGTTTCTTCAGGTACGGCACCAGAACCGGACGGGCGTACAGATGGTCGACGGGGATGTCGAAAAATCCCTGGATCTGCTGGGCGTGGAGGTCCATGGTGATGATGCGGTCCGCACCGGCGACGGTCAGGAGGTTGGCCACCAGCTTGGCGGTAATCGGAACCCGCGGCTTGTCCTTGCGGTCCTGCCGGGCGTAGCCGAAGAAAGGAAGCACGGCCGTGATCCGCGCGGCGCTCGCCCGCCGGGCGGCGTCGATCATGATCAGCAGCTCCATCAGATTGTCGTTCGGCGGCTTGCAGGTCGGCTGAATCAGAAACGCATCGGCGCGCCGCACGTTCTCTTCGAACTGGACGAAAATCTCGCCGTCCGGGAAATGGGTAAGGTGGACTTTGCCCAGACTGACGCCGAGATAGTTCGCAATCTGCTGCGACAGCTCCGGGTGGGCGCTCCCGGAGTACACACAAATGTGCTTTGCCTCTTCCATTATGGACTTCCATTGTTTGGGGTATTCCGGAAAACAACACACACGGAAGAAAGCGGTTTGACGCGGGGACTCTCCATGCCGGATACAGCCCCTTCGTTCGAATGCAACCCTCGCGGTGCGGCTTTCGCCGGGAAAACTCCCGGCAATCGCCTTCAATCCAAAAGCGGATTGAGGTTCCAGAAATACTGGTTTAATTGCAACAATTGTTTAAAATATCACGCGTCATGGCTTTTTGCAAATTAATTCGCTGAATTTCCGGCATATCCGTTACTGACGAAAAAATGGCGGAGCGATGGTTTCGCGCCGTCGTTTTTCCGTCGTTTTTCCGCTGTTTGAGTTTTATTCCGCTCAAACGGCCGGCATTCAGACACACTCGGCACGGTGCCGGCTCCGGCGTTCTCCGACACGGAAGCCGGGGGCGGGACATCAGTGGCGGAAAACCGATCATCTCCACATTCAGGACAGAATGTCCGCTTTTCCGTCCGGCCAACCGGCCCGGTCTCCGAATTTTTTTCAAAAAAATCCGGAAAAATGTGAAAAAGGAGGCATCGGACAGGTTTAAAAAACAGGGCGACGGTCTATATTATGAAACGATTATCGCTGAACCGAAGTAACCGGATGAATTTATGGCAGCTCCGAAAAACAACATGGACAAGAAAGCTCCGGCCAAGAACGTGGCCGGAGTGCGCAGCGACCGCGAAAAACTGTTCCGGGCGCTGCTGGTGCTGTTTATCCTGATCGCGGCGGCCACGGCGCTGGTTTTCGGGGTGTTCTGGGCCCGCCAGCAGCTGTTCAACCGCAACGACCGGTTCAAGCTGCGCGAGGTGGTCGTGAAATCCGGCGGCTACTGGCAGGATAAGGCGCCGCTGCTCTCTTCCCGTCTGGGGATCCGCCCCGGCATGAACCTGTTCTCCCTGAAACCGGCGGAGATCCGGCGGCAACTGATGGCGATTCCGAGCGTCGGCAATTGCGAAGTGGTCCGGATCCTGCCGGATACGCTGCATTTGCGGGTGATCGAGCGCATCCCGCGCGCCGTGCTGGGCAACCCCCGCGCCCGCTGGGTGGTCGACGAAACCGGTATGGTGATTCCCCGCCTCGAATCGATGAGCGTTTCGCTGCCGCTTCCGGTAATCCTCGGCATGAGACTTGAAGACATCGAGGCCGGCATGAAGCTTGATGCGCTGAATCCCGCTCTCGAATTGATCATGCTGACCGTGCGCAACTTTCCCGACATCTCGATCGTCGCGATCAACGTGCGCAACCCGGAAAAGCTGGAATTTTTCATGCGCTACCGCAATCAGAAAAGCTGCAAGGTCATCATCCCGGCCCACAACCGGAACTTCGCGTTCCTGCTCAGCACCCTGCAGAGCGCGATCATCCACGCCGAGCGGCGCGGCGACACCCGCGGCACCTTCGACCTCTCTTTTGACGGCAACGTAATCATCCGCTGACCGCCGGAATTTTCCGTTCCCGGGGAACCTTTATTTGCGATTCAGGTGTTTCCCCCTTATATTATGGAAAAGGAACAGGGGGTGTTCAAATGGAATTGATGCTGATCCGGCATGGAGAGCTGCCGGAAGAGATGCGAGGCTGTTACGTCGGACATTCGCCGACGCCGCTCAGCGGGACAGGCCGGAACCAATGCCGGGCGCTGGCTCCGCGCTTCCGGGAATTCTCACCCGAGCTCATCTGTGTCAGCCCCCTGCCGCGCGCCCTCGAAAGCGTCCGGCTCATCGCCGGTGAGGAAGCGCCGCTCCAGCCGGACGCCCGGCTCTGCGAAATCGACTTCGGCAACTGGGACGGATTGCGTTTCGACCAGATCAACCGGCGCGATCCCGAATTGGCCCGGCGGTGGCTCTCCAATCCGGAAGAGCTCGTATTTCCGGGCGGCGAATCGGTCGCCGCTTTCCGCGCACGGGTGTCGGCGTGGCTCGCCGAGATCATGCGGCGGCCGGAACAGCGGATCGCAGCCGTCACCCACGGCGGCGTGCTGATGCACCTGATCGGCGAAATCCTGCATATTCCCCTGCCGGAACGGTGGCGGATTCAGCCGGCGCGCGGCTCCCTGACCCGTATCCAGCCTGACGGAAGGCTGCTGGAATTCGGCACGGTCCTCTACCGGGAAGGAGAGCCGGCATGAAGGTTCCGCTCCTCCCGAAAACGACTCCGGGCGGCAATCCGGCCGCCGCCCGGCTCGCCTCCCTTCGCACCGGAGAAGAATTCAACGGTTACCAACTGCTCGACGACGGCATGGAAACCGGGCACTTCCGCAGTTTCCGCGTCATCCACATCCAGCTCGGCGCCAGAAGGATCCTGCGGATTCTGAAACCGGATTCCGTGGAACGCGCGCCGGAGGTCGGCGAACAGTTTCTGGAGCGGTGCGGCCGGGCGGCGCGGATCGACTCTCCCGCACTGCTGCGGATTTTCGAGGCGACCACTGACCGTGCCAGCGGCCTGTTGTACGCGGTATTGGATTTTCCGGAAGCGCAGCCGCTGGAGGAGTACGGCAATTTCGGCTTTTTCACCTCCGCCGAAACCGTCTCCGCCGCGTTGACGCTGGCGGAAGCCATCGCGGCACTGGACGCCAAACTGTTATCGCACGGCAATATTTCCGCTCATACGCTGCTGATAGGAGATTCCGGCTTCAAGCTGGCCGGTTTCGAATCGGCGATCGACGAGGTGAACCTGCGGATTGCCGGGGGCTCCAATCCCGACATCCGCAACGCCGGAGCACTGCTCTTCCGGATGCTGACCGGCGTTGAACCGCCGAAAACCGGCCGGTACGCCGGTCCCGATGTCCGCAAGGCGCGAAGCGACGTCCCCGGGCCACTCGCTTTGCTGATCATGAGAATGCTGTCGGGCAATTCCGCGGCCGGTTTCGGCTCCGTCACGGAGCTTTTGTTCGCGACGCGCAAGTTGGCCGGGGAGTTTCCGCCGGAGCTTCCGGACCTTTCCCCGAACCGCCCCCGCCGCAACCGGCCGCAGCTCGGACGCCTCGTTCCCCGGCTGAGCACGCTGTACCTGATCGCGGCCCTGCTGCTGCTCTCGTTTGCCTTGTTCGGGCGCGGCCGGCGTGAATTCCGGCGCTGGCATGACCGTCCCCGTCCGGAACCGGTCCTGTCGGAACAGGCCCGGCAGCTTCAGCAGGAACAGGCCCGCCTTGAGGCCGACTACCGCCGCCTGAAAACCGCACGGGACGCCTGGCGGATCGTACTGAAAACCGAACCGCCGGAGGAAAATCGATGAGCGCCCCGACTTTGTTCACATCCGGCGACCGGCTCGGAAAATATGTGGTAGACCGCCTGCTCGGACGCGGCGGAATGGGCGAGGTCTACTTGGTGAGCGATCCCGCTTCCCGCACCCGCTATGCCGCCAAGGTGCTCCAGCCGGAAATGACCGGAGACCCCGCCTATCTCGAAAAATTCCTGACCGAGGGAAGGCTGGCCTGCCGGATTCACCATGCCAATGTGGTCGGGGTGATCGACGCGGCCGTCGATCCGGCAACCGGACTGGCCTATATGGTGATGGAATATATTGACGGCGGCTCCGTCGAGGATCTGATCCGCCGGGGAGAACGTCCGGCGTGGGAATGGGCGGCGGCAATCACGCTGGCCGTTGCCGAAGCGCTGACCGCCGCCGAACGGGCCGGAATCGTGCACCGCGATATCAAGCCCGACAATATCATGCTGACCTCCTCCGGCGGTGTGAAGCTGGCCGATCTCGGCATCGCCCGCCGGAACACCGAGCCGGAAAGTCCCGATGAGAAGCGGTTCGGCACCCCCGCCTATATCTCTCCGGAGCAATGCCGCCGCGGAGGCGTGGTCGACGGCCGCAGCGATATCTACAGCCTCGGCGCAACTTTGTTCGAGCTGCTGACCGGCCGGCCTCCCTACTCCGGCAATACTCCGCTGGAGGTCGTGACCGCAATGCTGCAGACGCCGGTGCCCGATCCGCGCCGCTTCAACCCGGAGCTGCCCGCCTCAATATCGGTGCTGACCATGCGGATGCTGGCCAAGGACCCCGCTCAACGCCCCCGGAATGCCCGGGAACTGATCCGGGAACTCCACAAACTGCCCGGCGTCGGCGCCCCGGTTCCCGAACCGAAAGTTTCTGCTCTGATGGAGTGGTTCACGCCCGACTACCGGACCCGGAAGCGGGTTCTGTGCGCCTCCATTCTGGTCGCCGCCGCTCTGGTGATCGCGTTGGTTCCGCTGCCGCCGCCCGGCCCGCGCCCGGTGGAGACCGATCCGCGTTCGGCGGAGATCGAGGCGGAATGTTCGGCAGCAATCCGGAAGCTGACACAGGAAAACCGGCAGTTGGAGCGGGAGATCGCCATGTACCGGAGTTACGGAGCCAGTCCGGAACAGCGGTTTCTGAAAGCGCTGTTCCTGCGTTTCGACCTGAGGGCCGCCCGGCTGTGGTACGATATCGGAGTCCGGCCGGCGGACCGGATCCGTTCGGAGTGGTTTCCGCTCGAACGGGAACCGCAGCCGCCCACACCCGAATATATTCGCGAAGCCGCGGATTTTCTGGAGGAAAGGCAACTCATATTTTCAGAGAACGATTTCGAACGGCTGATCGCCAGCGCAGTTCACGGTGAAGCCTCCGAGCGGAAATACGCGCTCCATATCCTTACCATTCTCGCGGCTTCCGCGCACAATCGCGCTTCCTGGCCGCAACCGCTCGCACTCGCCGAAAAGGAGATCGCCCAGCTGGAACCAGCAGCCCGAAACAACCCGATGCGGGCCGTCGACCTTGCCAGGCTGAAAGAACTCCTGCAGGAATAAACTTTTCTTCGGGGCGACTGAAATAAAAAAAACGGAATTTCATTTCTGAAATTCCGCATATCACCAAAATGGTGGAGCATATCGGACTTGAACCGATGACCCCCACACTGCCAGTGTGGTGCTCTAGCCAACTGAGCTAATGCCCCTTGCAATGCTCTTCAATATACCTGTTCCGGGGAAAAATGCAAATCGAAATCAAAAAAAATTACGATTTTTTGAGGTAGGCGGGATCAAGGAGATATTCCGGCTGAAGATTTCCGAGGGAACGCGCCATCTGGGAACGCAGGTTCGGAATCCGTTCCGCCAGTTCGTCCACCAGGTTGCGGAAGAAGGCCCGGTCGCCTGCCTTGAGCTCGGTTTCATAGCGGCATTTGCCTGCCGCCGGGAGATCCCATTGAGTCAGGCAGGATTTGATCAGCGATTCGGGGGCGAGGGCGAAGGGACGGATGATCCGCACTCCCGGTTCCGATTTCGCCGGGACGTTCGGCCCCATCGTGGTAAGTCCCTGTCCCCGGCACAGGCTCATCAGGAAGGAGGCGGCGATATCGTCGAAGTGCTGTCCCAATGCAAGTTTGTTGCAGCCGAGTTCGCGGGCCAGTCCGTACAGCTTTCCCCGGCGCAGGCGTGAGCAGAGCACGCAGGGAGTGGCGGTGAACTTCTTTTCTTCGAGGATTTCGGCGACCGGCAGCGCAACCATGCGGTGTTCCCAGCCCATCCGGCGGCAGTAACCGGCGATGCCCGGCAGATTGAATTCCGGGAAACCCGGATCGAACGTCGCGGCGATCAGTCCGAATTCCACCGGGGCCTTGCGGCGCAGCGCATGCAGGGCATGCAGCAGCGCAAAGCTGTCCTTGCCGCCGGAAAGGCCGACCAGAATCCGGTCGCCCGCCGCGATCATTTTATATTTCGCCACTGCCTGCCCGGTCAGTTTGCATAGTTCTTTGAATGGTTCCGCCATTCAGATAAAATAACGTTCCGAAAGCTGCTTGTCAATCGTATTCCGGTTTGTTTTTTCCGGGATTCTTGCTATATTATCCGGAAAGTGCGAGGGCGGTCATATGCGCGAAGATTTCATATTTCCTCCGGCGGCGCCGGAAAACTCCCCTTTCCGGCTTCATCTGGCCGGCAGCAGTTACTGCGACGGCAATTATCTGATCGCCCGCCCCCGTACCGAGTCTCTCTGGGTTCTGGAATATATCGAATGCGGCACCGGAACGTATGAAGCCGAGGGCATCATCACCCATCCTTCCGCCGGTGACCTCTACTTCGTCCACGCGGGAACGGATCACCGCTATTATTCGGATGCGCGGAATCCGTGGGTCAAACACTGGATCAATTTTTCCGGCCCGCTCGTGGCCGAGCTGGAGAAACTGTACCGTCTGCGCGAGGTGATGGTGGTGCCCGGCTTCTCCCGGCCCGAACTTTTCCGGGAACTGCTGCACCGGCTGCGGCAGCATCCGGAACAGGCGCATTCCAGACTCGGACCGGAGTTCCTGATGGCCGTCGTGACCACCATCGTTTCCGATCTCGCCGTCGCGCAGGCGCAACCGGTTGTCTCCGAAACCGGAAACCGTCTGCGCAGCCATCTCGACCGGTGCGTGTTCGGGAAAGCGCCGTCGCTGGATGAACTTGCCGCGCTTGCCGCGCGTTCCAAAGTTCAGACGATCCGTATTTTCAAACGGGATTTCGGAGAAACTCCGGCGCAATACCTGATCCGGCGCAAGATCGCCGCCGCCCGCGAACTCCTGCGCTCCTCCTCCGGGACGATCAAGGAGATCGCCGCCGCGCTCGAATTCTCCGACGAGTACCATTTCGCCGCGCTTTTCAAGCGGAAAACCGGCTTCCCGCCCGGCTATTACCGCCGGCATGAATGACCGTTCCGGGACGGGCATGGAAGAAATATTCTGCCGGCGGCCGCAGTGCGCGGCAGAGAACGCGCAGGAATGTCTTCCGCTGCATGTTTCTCGGCGTGTATTCGGAAAAAAGCCGGTTTTTTGCGGAAGGGGATGACAAAACGGAAAAAGCCGGTTACATTATGGAAAATCAGCTGTGGAAAAAATGATCCGGGAGGGAAAAAAATGAAAATCCGGTTGGGGATATTGTGTGGTCTGGTACTGTTCGGGGTGAGCGGATGCGGTACGTTCCGGGCGCTTTTTGACGAGACGCCGGAGGAGAAAACTGCGAAGCGGATGAAGGCAAAGCAGGCGGCCGCCGCCGGTGAAGAATGGGAGGACCCGGTGGTGAAGCTGCTGCGGCCGAAGCGGAGCAAACCGGCTCCGTTGACGGTGACTTCGTCGCTGAGCGCGGAGGAAAAGGCGCTGGTGGAATCCGAGACGGGGCTGGGAATCCGGGCGCAGGATGAGGAAAAGGCGGTGCGCGACCGCATGAAGCGGGATTCGGAGACCTATGAGGACTGGGTGTTCGGAGGCAATCCTCTGAAAAATTGAAGAAGAAATCCGCCGCCGGCAGTTTGCCGGACGCGGTTGACCACCTGAAACCGGCCGGCATTTTCGCTGAAGGAGCAGGGACTATCGTCTTTCCGGCTGCGCAATGTTGTGCAGCAGTACAGGTCTTCCGCTGCGGCAGTTCTGGAAACTGTTATCTTCCAGAAGTATGTCGCGCAGAGGATTGCAGCCTGCAATCCTGTTGCCGGGGAGCATGTAGAAAATCATGAGGCCATGTTTGCCGCCCTCGGTTCTGTTTTTACGGAGAATCACATTGTGAGGAGAAGTATATTCGCACCAGTTCCCCATGGTACCGACATGAAATCCCGCCTGATGAGCATTGACAGATGAACAGTTTTCCACCAGGGAATGAGGCGACTGGATCATGAAACTCTTGCCGTGGTGATTTTCAAAACTGGTGTCGATTGCCACAAAACCGGTTCCATTGCGGCTGAAGCAGATCAGCGAATCAGGGAGCTGCCGCCCATTGCCATTGCCTGCACGGATCATCTCCCGTGAGACCAGCGGGACCGCCGGACTCAGCTGATAACTCCGGTCCGGAAGCCGGCTGCACCGGGCCAGCGCGGTGATCTGCCCGGTTTCCTGGTTGACGACTCCGACCAGCGAAGAGGGAAAGGGCGCGATGTCGCTGACGCTCCAACCCCCGGAAGGCAGTTGTTTTTCCACAAGAGCATGGCGGGAATAGGTGTTCAAACCGTCATCATACAGATATTCTCCGCGGCAGTTGACCACGGCGCTTCCAAAGAGCGGACTGGCAAGGTGAAACCCGTCTCCGTTCGTGGAAATCATCCTCCCCGGCCTGCGCCGGATATTGCAGGAGATGAAGGAATCGGCGTAGCCGTTGGTATCCAGAAAAGCCATGGCCTGAGAAGCGTATACGGTCACATTTTCGATTGTGGAGAAACGGCAGAAATCCAGCTGCACACCTCCGCCGTGAACACGCGAGACATGAACCATCTTCATCCCCGGACGTAATTTGCGAACCGCCTCCCGACCCGCCGAGAGCGGAACGGGATTGAAATTTCCGCCTCTGTCATCCCCGAAGAAATAACGTACCGCCAGCGGTCCGGCTTTTTCCGCTTTCTTCATCATGAAAAAGCCGTGCTCCCACTGAAATGTCCCTTCCGGCGTAAAACTCCACATATGCCCGCGGCGGAAGTGGGCCATGCCGGGCATGGCCGCTTCGGGATCGTCGCTCTGAAGCACAACGGAACCTTCCTGCGCATTGATTTCGGTGATGGTTCCCTGAGTGAAAGGGCGCATTTTATAGTCGATGAAAAGATCTTTGACTGTCACATTGTCGCAGGCTCCCAGTTTGATGCAGCTGACGCCGGGCAGGGGACGGTCGAAAAGCAGTTCGGTGTTGCCGCTGCCGGCGACGGTCAGGTTCTTCTGGTTGCCGATGACGATGTAACCGTTGGTCTTGCGAATTTTATCCAGGCCGCCTCCCTTTTCCGGGGGAACCAGATAATCCGCGCGGAAAGGCACTCCCATTCGCGGATTCGCAAAATAAAAGGTCCCGTCCGGTATCATGATGGTGCAGGCATATCGGTCACGAAAGCTCATGGCATGGGCCAGTGCCTTGCGGAACGGTTCGCTGTTGTCGGTCACACCGTCTCCCGCGGCGCCGAAATCGGTGACATTGATAACCTTGACCGGAAGGGGCGGGCGCGCGGAACGGGTGATTATCTCCCGGAAATATTCCTGAAATCTCCGCAATTCCTCAATGGCGACGGCGGCATAGCAGATCAACTCCGGAGAATCTGTCGCTTCCAGATTGCGTTCAAGCAGTTCCATCCCCCGGCGCAGAAGCTCCAGCCGGCGCAGAAGAACGGTCTCGTTCCCCGCTGATTTTTCATAAGCGGGAAGTTCCCTGCCCAATTCATCAAGCAGAGCTTTCCCTTCGGACTGAACTGTGCTTCTATCCACGGAACGAACCGCTTCGTCAGTGAAGTAGGGAATTGCAGCGGAAGCATCAATGACTCCGAAAATGTGCAGAACCGGCAGAACCGCAGCAAAAATAAACTTTTTCATCGGCGGAAAATCTCCTTTAAAGCGCTGTTATGAAATCAGTGGCGGAATCAAGCCTGAGCTGAGTGAACCCGCCGGATTTGAACTTCTGGACGTTCCAGCTTTCCGTATGGCCGTCGGCAAACCCCATGTTCGCCGTTTTCCCATGATTCAGCGAGGCGGCGGCAAATGCCGCCGCAGCATTGGAATTGTTGAGCGGGGAGAAACGAAAGGTTGAACCGCGGGATATATCCCCGCCGCGGCTGGTATCGGCCAGCAGCGGGAACAGAGTACTCTTTTTTACCTGCTTGAAATTGATGCTGTAAAGCGAGGTTGAGCCGATATTGGTCTTCCGCATGATCGCATCGCCGTTCCCGATGTTCTGCGTATTCAGATAGCGCCGCACGTCGGCAAGCGAAACGGAACCGTCATAGATTCCCAGAGTGCGGTCAAGAATCGTCTTCTGAAAATCCTTCAGACTGTCGGCATGAAACCTGTCCGGGCAGAAAAGGGAATTGTAACCGGAAATATACTTGCCGTTGAAGAGGTAAGCTCCCCAGCAGTAAGGTGTGGGATCGTTATCTCTGCGTGTAACCAGCTCGCCGTCGGCGTCATCGATATAAAGCTGGACAGCCTGCTGGCACTGCCTGAGATTATTGCTGCAGGTGATCGCCCGCGCCCGCGCTCGCGCTTTGTTCAGTGCGGGGAGCAGCATCGCCGCCAGAATCGCAATGATCGCGATCACGATGAGCAGCTCAATCATGGTGAATCTGAATTTCTCCATTTCTGTTTTCTCCTTGCGTTATTGTAGGTGATTCCGGGAAAATGACATGATTGTCCGACAGCTCTTTACGGAGAAGTTCATAGGAGAGCGCTCCGGGTTCGCAGCCGCGTTCTGCCGACAGAGCGGCCAGAGCCCCGGCCGCCTGACCGGTCGCCATGCAGACCGCCTGGATGCGGAGTGCCGCATTAGCCATCCGGTCGCATGCGATGATCCGGCCGGCGGCGAGCAGGCAGCTGCTCCCTTTCGGAATCAGAGCGCCCCGCGGAACGGTGCCGACCACTCCCTCCGGAAGGTCGATCTTGACGATTCCCCGTTCGGCGTCATGGAGATCCATCGGGTAAAAGGCCTGGGCAACGGTTTCCGGCCAGACTTTGCCGGAGCGGTAATCCTCCGCACTGACGCTCTCCTCGCCGATGATGGTGCGGCTCTCGCGGACGCCGCATTCGATTCCGGTATAGCGCATCTCAAGATGCTCGAATCCGGGATTCCGCTTCAGAAAGCGGTAAGCGCGCAGCAGCGACGCGCGTCCGGCGATTTCCATGCGGGTTTTCCCGGCGCTGTCACCGCCGTTGATTCCGTTGATGTGGTTGGCGTTTTCGCCGTGCCGCTCCAGAAACAGCGACGAAAAACCGCTTTCCCAACCGAGATCGGCGGGAAAGATCTCTCCATTCGCTTCGGCGGTGAGATAGGCCTTCTGCAGAGCTTCGTAATCCACCCGTTCGGGATCGTAACCGCTGCAGCGCACTGAGTAGGTTCCCGGCTGGCATTCCTCCGGAATGGAAAGCGCGAATCCTGCCTGACGTACCGCGTTGGCGTCGCCGGTGCAGTCGATCAGCATATTCGCTTCGAGCTTATGAAGGCCGTCTTTGCCGCAGAGCGTGATCTGCCAGCGGCCGTTTTTCCGCTTCGCGCCGGCGAGCATGGTGTGGTAGAGCAGTTCGACTCCGGCTTCCTGAAATTTCCGGTCGCAGAGCGCGGTGAATACGACCGGATTGACCGGAACTTGAAAGTGCCAGAAGTTCTTCATGTTGAATTTCGTGAAATCGGGGACGGCGGCGTTGCAGATTTTCAGGGTCTCGGATACCAGTTCCCAGCCGATTCCGCCGATCACCTGTCTGCCGCCCCATGCGAAGAAGAGGCCGGGACAGGAGACGCCGCCGACACTCAGCGTGCCGCCGCTGATCCCGTTTTTTTCCACCAGAATGCATTTTGCACCGCTGCGCGCCGCCTGAATCGCGGCGCAGCATCCGGCGACTCCGGCGCCGATGACGACGACAGTGTTCCCGACTGATTTTTCAATAGAGGCATTGGTCATGTTTAAGTCCGTTCCTTTCCTGTCCCTAATTATACCAGAAAAGAGCGCGGTTGCCAATGACGATTTATTGATTCTGTATCATGAAATCATGCGTTCTGGCTTGAAAAAAACAAAAAGAGAGGATATGATAACCGGCATGAAAAAAGGTCGCACTAAAACGGTTCTGCTTTCCAAGAACTTTCTTTCGATGCCTGAAATCCGGGGGATTCTCGACTATGCCCGTTCACGGCAGTGGATTCTGCGCGTACCCCGCATGCTCAATCTGGCCGAGGAAGCGAGAAACTGGCAGGGCGACGGCGTCATTTCCGATAATGAATGTGCGATGAAGGAATTGAAAGCGCGCGGCATCGCCATTGTGGGGCTTACCGATCTGCCGCCGGAGCTGCTCCGCAACGCCGATATCCTGCTTGCCTCCGATGACAACCGGATCGGCACGATGGCGGCCGATTATTTCCTGCACCGCGGCTACCGGAATTTCGTCTGTGCGGCGGTCAATCTCCGGCGCACGGCTTTTCTGCGGCGAATCGGGGAATCCGGCTTCCGTTCGGAAACGATTGATTTCGCGCTGGATTCCTGCCCCGGTCAATACGGGAAGGAGCTTGAAAGCGTTCTGCGGAAAACCCCAAGACCGTTCTGTGTGTTCTGTGACAACGACTTCGATGCGGCCGTCGTCGCGGATGCGGCGGGCAGCGTCGGGTTGCGGATTCCGGAGGATATCGCAATTCTCGGCGTCGGCAACGAATCTTTTTTCAGCAATCCGAGCGCATTGGCGCTTTCGAGTGTGGACAGCCGCCTTTACGAGCGCGCCTTCTGCGCCGCAAAATGCATGGAGCAGCTTCTTGACGGTGAATTGCCGCGCCGGGAGGCGAATGGCGGGGAACCCACCATCTTCCGCTTTGCCCCTTCGGGCATCGTGGAACGTGAAAGCACCGATTTCTACGCGGTTGAAACACCCCGGCTGCGGAAGATGGTTCATTTTCTTCAGGAAAACGCCCCGTCGCAATTTTTCCGGGTCTCCGAGCTGGCCGGAAAGTTCCTGCTGACCGAATCCTCGGTCTACCGCGCCTTCCGCGCCCGGTTCGGAATTTCACCGAAACAGTTTCTGCTTGAGGAACGTTTGCGCATGGCGCAACGCAGACTTGCCGATACCGACGACACGCTCTCGGCCGTCGCCGACAGCTGCGGATTTCCCGGTCCCGGCGCGTTGCATTACGCTTTCAGGCGGAAATTCGGCTGTTCGCCGAATGAATGGCGCCAGGCCGACCCCGTTGGGAGAAACCGGTACGGCCATCTGTACGGAGACGGTTTCACACGGTGCCGTGTCTGCGCGGCGCGGCGGCAGGCGGCCGGCGCTTCTCCGCCGGACAGAATCCGGTAAACTGCCGGCGGCTTGCCGCCTGTTTTTTAATTTTAATTTCTGGGAGATTTTTTATGTCGGAATTCAGTCGTTCACTGCTCGCTCAGGCTGCGGCACTCACCGTTGTCGACACCGCCCGCTCCGCCGGGCTGCTTGAGCGTCCCCTTGCCGTTGATCCCGGTCTGGCCGAGGCGGAAAAAGAGCTGTTTTTCAAGATGTTCGAGCAGGTTGCCGACCGCCGCAGGCGCAATCTTCACGAACTTTCCAGCGATGAAGTCTCATCGTTGTTCACATTCGTTTTCGCCCGCGCCGCCGAAGCCGCCACCAACCTTGCCAACCGGCAGCCGAACCGGTTTGAAACGCTCGGCATGTTCGACGGCAAAGTTCCTCTGAACGCCGATGAACGGCTGGTCGGATATTTCAAGAAACTCACCTTCCCGACCGATTGCGCACGGGCCTACTGGGAATGGTATCAGCGCGACGCGGAGAGCCTGCCGCTGCGCGGCACCGATCCGATTCTGCCGCTTTTCGAGGCCCTGAAATGGACCTTCCGCATCTCGTGCCACATCGCGGTGGAAAAGCTCGAAGCGGATGGTTTCCGTTTCTGATCTTCCGGCGTTTGCAATCGGCGGAAATTCCTGCTATATTGTAAAATAGAGAATTTCAGGATCGAATCCGGCGTCCCTCCGGCGCGATAACATATTTGGAGATGTTTCATGGACCAGTTCTTCGCCGTCAAACTCGACAACGGCAGTTCGGTGGAAATCAAGGCACAGGCTGAACTCGGCCTCAAGCCGCATGATTTGTGTATTTTCCGCCGCGAATTTTATACCGACATGGGGGAAATCGCCCGGGAACTGGAAAAGGCCGCTCCCGTGAACGGGCAGGGGGAGATTCCGGTAGCCCAGCGCAAAGCGGAGCCGGCCGATCTTTCCACCGCCAACGACAACGATATGCGCGCGCGCTCCGCGCTGCGGACCGCGCATACCCTGGTCGAAAACCTCGGCCTGGGCATGAAGCTCCTGAACGCCCATTATTCTCTGGACGGCAAACTGGTCACGATCCAGTTCAGCGCCGACGGGCGGGTGGATTTCCGGGAGCTGGTCAAGGAGCTTTCGCGGGCGCTCTGCACCCGGATCGAACTGCGCCAGATCGGCGTCCGTGACGAAACTTCCATTTACGGCGGAATCGCGGTCTGCGGACAGCAGCTCTGCTGTCGCCGTTTCCTGAAGGAGTTCAATTCGATCAACGTGAAAATGGCGAAGGAGCAGGATCTTTCGCTGACTCCCGCGACCATCTCCGGCGCCTGCGGCCGGCTGAAGTGCTGTTTGAAGTACGAGCACGAGGGCTATCAGGAGCTGGAAAAGGGGATGCCCAAGCGCGGCGAATGGTGCGACACTCCCCAGGGGCGCGGCCGGATCTGCGACCGCAACCTGCTGACCCGCAAGGTTTCCGTGCAGTTGGAAAGCGGAAATGTGAGCTGGTTCCTGCGCGACGAGATCACGATCCAGGCCGGGGAGCGCGGGCCGCGCAACGGCGGGGGAAACAATGGCGGCAACCGCCGCAATAATGACAACCGCCAGAACCGGACGGCCGGAGAACAGCAGGGAAAGCCGGGGAACAGCAACCGCGGCGATCGCAACCGTCCGCCGCGCAATAACCGCAACGGGGGCGGCAGTGGAGACTCTGCCGGCGGAAACGGCAAAGAGCCGGAGAAAGGCGAATGAGTTTTCCGGAAGCAGAATTGGCGCGCGGCGTCGAACTGGACGGAGCCGGTTTTCTTCCCCGCCGCGGCGAAAGCGCGGAGCAGTTCTTTCGGCGGGTTGAGACGATTCTCGGGATTCACCGTGAGTTCGAGGCGGAACTGGCGGCGGCCGGGGAAGTCGGCGTGTATGGCTTGCAGCTGCGTTCGCAGGACCGGATCCCGGATGAAATCATCGGAGAAGCGGAAGAGGTGACGGATCGATTGTACAGCTTTCGGACCCGGCATGTTCCGGGTTTTTTTCTGTCGCGCGACGTGGGGCTGCTGTGGGGCGGCTGTATGATCTGCGACCCCGACCATCCGCTGTCGGTGTTCCTGATCCGCGGCGCATTCCGCAAACGGCAGCGCTGGCTTTTCTACAACCGCCGTGAACTGCTCGCCCATGAGCTTTGCCACTCAATGCGGCAATCGCTGGAGGAGATCACGCTGGAGGAGTATTTCGCCTACCAGACCAGTCCGAGCCGGCTGCGCCGCTATCTGGGCAACTGCTTCATCCGGGAGTATGACGCGATCTGGTTTGTGATTCCGGCGCTGCTGCTGCTGCTGGCGCAGGTGGCGCAGTCTTTCTGGCTGCCGGGGCTGCCGGTGTGGCCGTTCTGGCCGGTGGCGCTGGCGTATCCGGCTTTCCTGTTGATCCGCAATGGGATTTCGCGGCGGCTGGTGAAGCGGGCGGCAAAGAAACTGGCTGCGTTCGGCGTGGAAAAGCCGTCGGCGGTGCTGTTCCGGCTGGACCGCGAGGAAATCCGGCGGATCGGAGCGATGGAGCAGCCCGGAGAGTTTGAACAATATGCGGCGGAACGGAAAGAGAGCGATTTTCGCTGGGCGATTCTGTGCGCCCGGTTCCTGACCGGAAACCCGCCGCCGGAACCTGAGGAGAGTCATTGATGAAAAGAGACGAGCTTGTCGCCTGGCTGGACCGTGAACTCGACCTGTCCGCCTATCGTTCTGACCATTCGAACAACGGCCTTCAGGTGGAGGGGGCGCAGGAGGTGACGCGGGCGCTTTTTGCGGTCGACGGCTGTCTGGCGACTTTCCGGCTCGCGGCGGAACGCGGCGCGGACTTCATCTTCGTGCACCACGGCATCAGCTGGGGCGGCGAACCGCGCCGCTTCACCGGCGTGACCGCGGAACGGCTGCGGACTCTGTTCGGGAGTGGAATCAACCTTTACGCCGCGCACCTGCCGCTGGACGCCAATCCGGTGTTCGGCAACAACGCGGAGCTCTGCCGGCTGGCCGGCCTCGGAAAACGGATCCCCTACTGCCGGTACGACGGGGTGGACATCGGTTTTATCGGAGAATTTGAAGCGCCGGTCACCGCGACGGAGCTGAAAACGCGGTTTGAAAAAGAGCTGAAATGCGCCGCGCAGCTGCTGGGCGCACCGGATCGCCCGCAGGGGAAAGCGGCGGTGGTTTCCGGCGGCGGCGGGCTGGACGCGCTGGAACAGGCGGCTGCCGCCGGGGTGAAGTTCCTGCTGACGGGCGAGCTGACGCATGTGATGTACCATTACGCGCTGGAGCTGGATATGACGGTGCTGGCGCTGGGGCATTACGCGTCGGAGACGACCGGGCCGCGCGCGCTGATGGAACGGATCGGGCGCGAGTTCGGGATCGAAACTCTGTTTGCGGAATTGCCGACAGGATTGTGAACGGAAAACGGAGAATACGGAAAATGATCGGAAAGTTTTGTCTGGCGGCACTCTGCCTGACGGCGGCGCTTCTGTTTTACGGCTGCGCGCCGACGGTGACGGTCAATGGGGAAACCTTTGAGGCGCTGACTCCCCGGGAGGAAAAGGATCTGGTGCTGATTGCGCGCGCCGCGCTGAAACGGTCGACGAAAGCGGTCGGCCTGCAGGAACTTCGGGCGATTGAGGATACCGAACCTGAGGTGGAGATCAATTATTACGGCGACCGGACCGGCGACGCGAAGGTCACATGGACTTTACCGGACCATCGCCGCACCGTCCAGTTCCGGGGGCAGTTGCTGACGGATCACATGGTCGTGCAGACGTATACCGTCCGCCTGTACGACGGAATCATCGATTACAGCAAGGGAAAACCCGTCCTCCGCCGCGAACCCTCGCAACCGAAGACGGGTTCCGATCCGGGGAACAACTCCCTGGAGGACCTGCTCAGATCACCCGCTCGATAACGATTTCGGGATCGATCTCCTCGCGCAGAATCCGCTCGAGGCCGCCCTTGATGGTCATGGCCGCGTGCGGGCAGCCGCCACAGGCGCCCTGCAGCTTGAGCTTCACGGTTTTTCCTTCGATCGCGACGATTTCGAGGTCGCCGCCGTCGGCCTGCAGGTGGACGCGGAGCGATTCGAGCCGTTCGGTGATTTTTTTGGTCAATTCATCCATTGTTCTTTCTCCTTGCGTAATTGTCCTTGGTATGACAAATTTTTCAATGATGCGGGCAACCGGCCGGAAAACGCGGTTGCCTTTCAGGTATTATATTGACTTTTTACCGTTTTTTCAAGTGCCGGGCCGTTTATTTTCCGAAAACTCCGGGAAACGGCGCACTGTCGGCAACCGGAAGCGGACAACTGCCCTGGCCGGCGGCGTGCCGGTGCGGCATCCCATACTGAGATTCAGTCCAGATTCCGCACTTCTTCGCAGAGAAGCGCATAGGAACGCCGGGCGGCGGAGAGGTCGCGGCGATGGGCGGCCTGATTGATTTCACCGGCGCGCTTCAGAATTGATATGGCGCCGACATTGGAGGAGCATCCCATCATGGAGTGGGTGACCGCGCGGATTTTCAGGATGTCCTCGTCATTGATGGCGGCTCCGAGTTCCCGGACATGGCGCTCAAGGGTCTGGCAGTAGGTGTCCAGCACCATTACGGCGTTGTCTCCGGTGATCTCGAAATTTTCCCTCAAATGATCCAGAATCGCGCTTTTCATAACGGGCTCAACCTCTGCTGTCAAACGTTTTGCTAAAATTAACACGCCTTGCCCGTATTGTCAACCCCCAACTTCATCGAAAGGTATTTTTTTCATTGTTTTCTTTTATATTGATGATTTAAGCTCGATTATATGGAGAATTGCTAAAGAATTTCAGCGCGATAGCATCGACGGGGCAGGGAACAGCGGCAAAAGCGCTTGATTTCGGGGCGGTATCCCATCGGTTGAGCAGAGCCGGCGGTTTATTCTGCGGAAGGAACCCCGGAGGCGGCAGGGCCGACGAGCTGAAAAGTTGACAAAAGTTCTTTTTAAAAACGCCGGCAGGACCCGGCAGCAACAAAAGGAGCTTTTGTGATGGACGAGAATTTCGAACACCTGTTTCACCGCCGCCACCGCCTGCATCAGGCCAATCGGGAAGTATGGGAACGGAGCCGGGCCGCTTATTCCGGCGGCAGCGATTATATCCGGACCGCGCTGATCCGGCATGTTTCCGAAATCGAACTGGAATTTGCGGAACGGCTGCACCGGGCCTATTACTTCAATTATCCGCGCAAACTGGCCCGGCTGATTACCCAGTTTGTGCTGTCGGTGGAGCCGCAGCGGGATGGGGCCGAACCGGAACTGGTTGAGGATTTTTCCCGTTCCGGGTTGCGTGCCAACGAGGTGATGCGCCAATTTTCGACGCTGCTGAATGTATACGGCGGTGCGGCGCTGACGGTCGAGATGCCGTTCTTCGAAGGGGAGGTCGATTGCGAACGCCGCCGCCGGGAGCGAATCCGTCCTGCGGTCAAGGCCTATTCGCCGTTGGAGATTCCGGACTGGAGTTTCGGAACGGATGGCGAACTGGACTGGATTCTGTTTGAGGAACCTGACATCGTCGACCATGGCCCCTTCGCCCCGAGCACGACGGTGCTGCGCCGCCGGCTGCTGACCCGGACCGAATCAATGGTGTTCGAGCGGGAACAGGGGACCGGGGTGATCCGGCTGGTCGGCCGTTCCGCGCACAATCTCGGTACGGTTCCGGCGGTCTACCTGGTCGAGCCGGACGGTTTCGGCCTGAAATCCCGGCACTATTTCGAGGACGTGGTGCGGATCAGCGATGCGATCCTGAACAATGAATCCGAAGCGCAGATGAATGTGGTCAAACAGATGTTCGGCCTGCTGGTGATTTCCGACAGCTTCGCGCGGGGCGCGCGGACTTCGACCGCGGCTCCGGGAGGGGAGCCGGAGAAATTCAGCCATGTGCTCGCCCGTTCCGCCGCACTGTGGGAGAGTCCGGAGGAGCGCGGCATCAGCCGTTACATCTCGCCGTCCGGTGCGGATACCGCTTCGATCCGTGCGGAAAACGACGCATTGAAGCGCGAGTTGTTCGACGTGGTCGGCATGGCGCTGGTGACACCGTCCCGCGACGCCCAGACCGCCGAATCCAAGGCCTGGGATTATCATCAGGTCAAGCAGTTCCTTTCCTGCCGTGCCGACATGCTCGAACAGGCCGAGTTGAAATGCTGGCAGCTGATGGCCAGATACGATGCCGCGATCCCGGTGCCGGAGATTGCCTACAACCGGGAATTCGCGGTGGCCGACCTGAAATCCTCCATCGAGTCACTGGTGGAATTGAAACGGTTCTCCGGTGGCGCCGCTTACCGCCGCGAGGTCGCCCGCACAGCGCTGTTCCTGCTGGAAAAGGTGCGCAAGATCGATCCGGTCCGGCGCAAGGCGGTCCTGAAGGAGATCGAGAGCTGGCAGCTGCGCAACAGTGAGGAGGAGCGGTGATGTTCGAGGAAAAATTCACCGAATTCGTAACGCTGCATTCACGGCGCGCCCCGCTGTCGGATAACGAAGCCGCCGTGGTCCGGCATTCCTGCCGCGCCGTGGCCGCCGGGACGGAGAGCTGGTCCGCCGACCGGAGCGTGACCACATCGCTGGTGTTCCTGCTGCGCGGCGACAGCCCGGAGCCGCATATCGGCGACGGCCTCGAATACCGGGGAATCCGTTACGAACTGGGGGCCGTCACGCCCTGCCGCGATGTCGGCGGTCGCCTCCACGCCTGGCGCTGTGTGACCATGTAAGCGGGATTTCGCCTTTGGCGGGCAGAGGCGGAGCGCCTTGCTTGCCGAAGGCGAAATCCCGTCTCTTTCTGTGCAGTTTTGCGTTACGCGTGGGAGTATTCACGCTCGAGCCGCCGTCGGTCATGGATTCGGGAGGAATCAGCCCCGCTTGACCCGCGAGGAGTTGGAGGTGCGGAAATCGACGTTTTCCACCGGCCCCGAATACTTCACCGTCGAGCTGCCCGATACATCGCCGGAGAGCTTTTCGGAAGCCTCGATCTTGACCCGGCTGGCACCGGAAACCTGCAATTCGGCGCGCTGCGCGGCAGCGACGCTCAGTTTCGAAGCACCCGCCACTTCGGCGTCGAGCCGCCTGATTTTTCCCGGATATTCGGCGCTGCTCGCATCGGTGATCTTCAGGTCGGCGCGGGAGCTGGCCGCCCGGCAGTCCGCCTGCGAGGAACCCGTGACTTTCAGTTTGAATTCATCCAGCTCGCCATCGGAAATCAGCAGCCGGCAGCGATCCGCAATTTTACAGGTGAAATTATTGCCGCGTGCATTCTCGATCACAATGGAGTTCGGCCCGGTTCCCTTGACCTGTTCCGGCAGGCTTTTCGTCTTGATTTCGATGGTCATCGGCAAAGACGGCTGTTTCTTTCCGGTATAACGGATCAGCAGTCCGCCACGGACGTGCTCGACTTTCACAAACTCCAGCAGGCTGTTTTCGGTGGTTACCCGGCAGTAGTTTTCGGAAGCGTTGCATTCCAGCTTCAGCTGCCAGCAGCCGGCAATCGAAAGCTGTGAAAGTGTATCAAAGTGGTAAAGGTGCGAACTGACCTCGGCGCCGGCAAACCGGTCTTTCTTCACACACGGCACCGGAACTGCCGTTTCTTCGTTTTCCGCGGGGGAAAGCGCTCCGCCATCCGGCACAGCAGCCTCACTCTCCTCCTTACGGCGGGTGCCGAGCCAGTAGCCTCCGATCAGCGCCGCCACAATCAGAACCAGAATCACCAGACTGAATTCACCTGTGCACATGGATTACCTCCCGCTTTCATTTCCCGCACTATAATAACAATATACAACTGAAACGCAATTCCCCCAAGGTTGCGAACCGTTTTTTCATTGAAAATTAACAATTCACGCCGCGTGCAGGTTTTCTGAAGTGGGAATTTCGCCTTTGGCCGCCAAAGGCGAAATTCCTGATATCGAATGTGAAGGATTATTTCAACAGATCGGTTGCCGGGGGAGTCTCGCGCCTGGCGGAGGCGGGGGCGGGAACCGTGCGGGAGCGGTTCAGCTCCGTGATCACCTGAGAAGTCAGGTCATCCAGCTCAGGGAAGAGCAGGACGGCAGGCTGTTCGCTCAGGGTTTTGCTGGAGGAATCCAGTACGAAATCATAGCCTTCGGCAGTTGCCCGGCGTTGGATTTCCTTTTTGATATCCGCGATGATTCCTTCGCGTTTGGCTTGGACGATCTTGCGCATTTCGGTGTTGCGCTGATTCATATAAAGCTCGATATCGGCTTCCTTTTCCGCGACCTGCCGGGTTTTCTTCTCGGCGTTTTTGCGGCTTTCGGCCCGTTCGGCTTCGGAAAGGGCGATGTTGTCCATATTGATCCGGGCGGTACGGGCCTCTTCCTTGAGGGTGCGCAGCTCTTCGTTGAGGCGCATCATGGAATTGCGGAATACTTCGGCCTGTTGTTTGATCGCATCTTCGGCGATCCGGCTTTTATAGTATTCCTGAAACACCTTCTCAAGATTGACGACGGCGAACCGCTGCGGCCTGCCTTTGGCGGGCTTTTCCGCGGAGAACGCGGGAAGCGCCGCCATTGCCAGCAGGAGCGCCGCCAGGATCATTCTGAACTGTTTCATCTGCCGGAGGCCCTTTATTTTCCTGAATAGTTCGGGGCGTCCTTGACCATGGTCACGTCGTGCGGATGCGCTTCGCGCAGGCCGGCGGCGGTGACCCGGACCATTTTGGCGCGGTCCTGAAATTCGGAAAGGGTGCGGGCGCCGCAGTAACCGAAGGAGTACCGCAGACCGCCGACGAACTGGATGATCACGTTGCGGACCGCGCCGCGGAACGGAACCATGCCCTCGATGCCCTGCGGCACCAGCTCGGCATCGTCCTCGACATCGTCCTGACCGTAGCGTTCGCGGCTGCCCTTGCCGGTTTTCATCGCGGCGAGGCTGCCCATGCCGCGATAGATCACATAGCTGCGGCCCTGGTGGAGCACCACTTCGCCGGTGCTTTCGGAGGTGCCGGCCAGCGCGGAACCCATCATTACGCAAGAGGCTCCAACCGCCAGCGCCTTGGCCACGTCGCCGGACTGCTTGATGCCGCCGTCGGCAATCACCGGCAGGTCGCGCGGGACCGATTTGGCGACCTCATAAACGGCGGTCACCTGCGGCACGCCGACGCCGGCGACCACGCGGGTGGTGCAGATCGAGCCGGGGCCGATACCGACCTTGATGCCGTCCACGCCCGCATCGGCCAGCGCTTTGGCGGCTTCGGCGGTCGCGATGTTGCCGGCGATCACGTCGACGCGGTCGCCATAGGTTTTCTTCAACAGTTTCACGGTGTCGATCACGCCCTTGGAGTGGCCGTGGGCGGTGTCGAGCACCAGCACATCGACGCCGGCGTTGATCAGGGCTTCGGCGCGGGCTTCGTCATAGGGGCCGATGCCGGCGGCGGCGCGCAGCTGGTGGCGGTCGTCGCGGTTGTAGTCGGGCTCTTCCTTTTCGATCAGGGTCTTCACGTCCAGAAAACTGTAAAGGCCGGTCAATTTGCCTTCGGAGTTCACCATGGGCAGCTTGCCGACCTTGTGCTCGACCATCATCTTGTACGCCTGAAGCATCGAGATGGAGTCTTTCGCGACAACCGGTTCCTTGGTCATCACGTCGCGGATGCGGATGTTGTAGTCGGAGAGGAACTTGAAATCGCGGCTGGTGATGATGCCGACCAGTTTGCCGTTGTCGTCCACGATCGGGAAGCCGGAAAAGGAGTATTTCTTCACGCGCTTCTCATTCATCATTTCGGCGACGGTCTGCTCCGGATGGAAGGTCACGGGGGTGCGGATGATCCCGTTCAGGTAATATTTGACCTTGCGGACTTCGTCGGCCTGACGCTCGATGGAGAGATTCTTGTGGATTACGCCGATGCCGCCGAGACGGGCCATCGCGATCGCCATGTCGCTCTCGGTGACCGTATCCATCGCCGCGCTGACGAAAGGAATATTGAGTTTGACGTTCCGCGAAAATTTGCTGGAAACATCCGCGTCGTGAGGCAAGAAGTCCGCATACTGAGTCACCAGCGAAATGTCGTCGAATGTCAGTCCCTCGAACGGGAACGCGGCCATGAATTGATCGATGTAGCGCATGATAGAAGTTCCTCAATCAGTAAATTGAATGAAATTTTACTGTGTAATATACACCTTGTCAAGTCGGATTTCAACTGAAAATGAGTAAAATCATCCGATGATTGCAAAAAAGTCAGGAATTTTGAGGAAAGATGGCAAAGAAGAAATTGCCGTGCACGAAAAACACGTTCTCCATAACATGGACGATTAATAACTCCGGTTCAGAAGTTTTTGCTATGCAAAAACTTCTGAACCGTACCCGGCGCTGGCATCTTGCCGGTCGGGGGGCCCGGGGGGCGAAGCGCCCCCGGCCGCCGGAGGCATGTCCCGCTCGGAAGCGGGAGGCGGGGTGAGAAGCTCCAGGGCTTTTTCGAGCTGAATGTCACGGATTGCGCCTTTTTCTTCGGGCTGGATTTCGCCGGGGTGGTTGCGGCTTTGTTCGGAGAGGCGGAAGATTTCGCCGGGGGAGAGACGGACTTCGACGTCGGGGGTGAGGCCGCGCCGTTCGATCACATGGTCGAGGGGAGTGTGGTAGCGGGCGTTGGCGTAGCGGAGAGCGCCGCCGTTCGGAAGTTTCACGATGCGCAGCAAAGTTCCCTTGCCGAAGGTGCGCATGCCGACAAGGCGGGCACGCTTGTGGTCCTGCAGGGCCCCGGAGAAGAGTTCGGAGCTGCTGGCGGTGAAGGGGCTGGTCAGGATTACGACGGGCAGTTCGAGTTCGCGCGGCTGATCACTGGTGGAACGGATTTCATGAGTCTGGCGGCCGTGACGGTCGCGGGTGCGCAGGATCAGTTCGTTTTCCGGGAGGAAAATCGAGGCGATTTCGACGGCGCTGCCGACGAGGCCGCCGGGGTTGTTTCGCAGGTCGAGGATCAGCCCGTCGAGCTTTTGAGCCTTGAGTTTCCGCAACGCGGCGCGGAATTCTTCGGGAGTATGGCCGGTGAAACTTTCGATCTTGATATAGCCGATATGGCCGGGCAGGAGCCTGACCGCGTCGGCGGGAATCGACGGGCGCACGATCATTGCGCGGGTCAGCCGGATGGCCAGCGGCTCCGCTGCGGCGTCGCGGGAATATTTCAGCTCCACTTCGCTGCCTTCCCTGCCCCGGGTCAGGTTCAAACACTCCTGCATCGGGAGCCGGGCGGTGGGCTTGCCGCCGATTTCCACGATCCGGTCGCCGGGACGCAGGCCTCCCTTTTGCGCGGGCGAGCCGGGCATTACGCCGGTGATGAGCAGAGGCTGGTTGGCGGATTTGACCACTTCGACGCCGATGCCGACCAGTTCGCCGGAGCGTTTGGAGTCGTTTTCGGTGAATTCCGCGGGAGGTTCATAGCCGGAATAGGGATCGAGCTCTCCGGCAAGCCCGGTCAGCGCGTTTTCAAGCAGTCTGGCGTCGGTGGCGCGGTCGGGATCGACATAGTTTTTGCGCAGGATTTCCATCGCCAGCGCGAACACCGCCGCGTCGGAATAGGTTTTGTCGCTGATTTCGACCTGTTCCGGTTCGGGTGCGGGCGGAGGCGCCGGCGCCGGAACAGGTGCGACGCTGCGGCAGCCGGCCGTCGCCAGCGTCGCGGACAGAATGATGAAAAACAGAAATCGGAACATCTTCGACTCCTTCTGTTGAATGCGATTGATCCTACGGCAATATAGCGGACTTCGGCGGATATGTCCAGCCGGAAGCGGGAGGGATTTCGGAATTATTTTACCGGTTAAATCCCGAATATCATTTTACCGCGCACGGATTCCGCTTGATAAATGGGGATTTCCGGATTATTTTATATAGACTGTATATTCCCAAATCATATAATTCAACATACAGGAATGATTGCAATGAGTATCTCTCCGCTGCAGAAGGCGCGCGCCGCCTACGCCCCGAAACTCCCGCCCGCGCTGGCCAACGGCGCTCTGGTCAAGGTCACCGAAGGCGCCCCGACCACCGCGGTCGCCGACGTCGAAAAGGTGCGGGAAATTTTCAAGACCACCTTCGGCAGCCCCGTGCTGACCTTCGAGGCCGGCGAAAAAGGCGAAGCCCGGCCGCTGACGGTCGGCGTGATCCTCTCCGGCGGCCAGGCCCCCGGCGGCCACAACGTGATCGCCGGCCTCTATGACGGCATCAAGTCGATCAATCCCTCCAGCCGGCTCTTCGGTTTCCTGAAAGGACCCGACGGCCTGGTGAAGGACGAGTACATGGAGCTGACCGATTCGATCATCGACGCCTACCGCAACACCGGCGGCTTCGACATGATCGGCTCCGGCCGCACCAAGCTCGAAACCGACGAGCAGTTCGAGCTGGCCCGCAAGCACTGCGAAGTGCTCGGCATCACCGCGCTGGTGATCATCGGCGGCGACGACTCCAATACCAACGCCTGTATGCTGGCCGAATATTTCAAGAGCCACAACGTCGGGATTCAGGTGGTCGGCTGCCCGAAGACCATCGACGGCGACCTGAAGAACGAGTGGATCGAAGCGAGCTTCGGTTTCGATACCGCCTGCCGCGTCTACAGCGAACTGATCGGCAACATCGGCCGCGACGCGAATTCCGCGAAGAAATACTGGCACTTCATCAAGCTGATGGGCCGTTCCGCTTCCCACATCGCGCTGGAGTGCGCGCTGCAGACCCAGCCGAACATCGCGATCATCTCCGAGGAGGTCGCCGCGAAGAAGATGACCCTCGCCCAGATCGTCGAGGAGATGGCGGTCGTGGTCGCCGCCCGCGCCAAGGCCGGGATGAACTTCGGTGTCGCGCTGATCCCCGAAGGGCTGATCGAATTCGTGCCGGAGATCAAGGTGCTGATCGCCGAGCTGAATGACCTGCTGGCCGCCAACGCCGCCAAAGTTGACGCGATGGAAAAGGCCGACAAGGTGGCGTTTGCGAAAGCGAACCTCTCCGCCGAATCCGCGAAGGTGTTCGGTTCGCTGCCGACCGGCATCCAGATGCAGCTCTGCAACGACCGCGACCCGCACGGCAACGTGCAGGTTTCGCTGATCGAAACCGAAAAGATGCTCGCCGAAATGGTCGGCACCCGCCTGAAGCAGATGAAGAGCGAAGGCGCCTATGACGGCAAGTTCTCCACGCAGGTTCACTTCTTCGGCTACGAAGGGCGCTGCGCCGCTCCGTCGAACTACGACGCCGACTACTGCTACAGCCTCGGCTACAACGCCGCGGCGCTGATCGGCGCGGGCAAGACCGGTTATATGTCCAGCGTGCGCAATACGATGCTCCCGGCCTCCAAGTGGATCGCCGGCGGTATTCCGATCACGATGATGATGAACATCGAACGGCGTCACGGTCACGACAAGCCGGTGATCAAAAAGGCGCTGGTCGAGCTGGACGGCGCTCCGTTCAAGTTCTTCGCGGCGCACCGCGCGGAATGGGCGAAGGAAACCGCCTACGTCTATCCCGGCCCGATCCAGTACTTCGGCCCCGCCGAAGTCTGCGACCTCGTGACCCGGACGCTCGAACTCGAACAGGGCAAGTAATTCGACCAACTGCCGCCGCCGGTTTTCCGGCGGCGGCCCGGTGAGGACAGGATGGAAAAACCGCAAATCGATATCAAATACGTCGCGGCGCTCGCCCGGCTGGAGATCCGGCCGGAACAGGCGGAGCGTCTGCAGAACGACCTGCAGAACATCGTCGAATACATCAATGAACTCGGCGAACTCGACCTTACCGGGGTGGAGCCGACCGCGCACGCGGCCGCGCTCTCGAATGTCTGGCGCGAGGATGAAGCCGGTACGCCGTTCGACCGCGACCGGATGCTTGCCAATGCGCCGGCGCTGATGAACGGCGATCTGATCCGGGTGCCGCAGGTGCTGCCCGGGGAAGGGATGAACTGAAATGGCTGAACTCAACCTCGTAAACCGTCCGATCCACGAGCTGGCGGCCGGACTGGCCGCGAAGGAGTTTTCCGCCGCGGAGCTGGTCGCCGCCTATGCGGACCGGGTCGCCGCCAAAGACGGCGAAATCAAAGCGTTCCTGAAACTCGACCGCGAACAGGCGCTCAAGGCGGCGGAGGCCGCCGACGCGCGCCGTACCGCCGGCAAGCCGCTCAGCGACTACGACGGCATTCCGGTCGGCATCAAGGATTGCATCGTCGCGGAAGGGGAGACCTGCTCGTGCGCGTCGAAAATTCTTGCGCCGGTGAAATCCCCCTATGACTCCACTGCCGTCGCCCGGCTCCGGGCCCAGGGGTTCATCCCCTTCGGCCGGTTGAACATGGATGAATTCGCGATGGGTTCCAGTTGCGAAAACAGCGCGTTCCAGAAGACCGCCAACCCCTGCGACGTCAGCCGCGTCCCCGGCGGCTCCTCGGGCGGTTCGGCGGCGTGTGTCGCGGCGAGCTTCGCCCCCGCCGCGCTCGGCTCCGATACCGGCGGTTCGATCCGCCAGCCAGCCGCTTTCTGCGGCATTGTCGGGCTCAAACCGACCTACGGGCGGGTTTCGCGCTACGGACTCGTGGCCTTTGCGTCCAGCCTCGACCAGATCGGCCCGATGACCCATGACGCGCTCGACGCAGGCATCCTGCTCGACGCGATCGCGGGCGGCGATCCGATGGACTCCACCTCGCTGCCGAATCCGGCGGGCGGTTTTGCGGATGCGGTCCGCAACACCTCAGGTTCGCTCAAGGGGATGAAGATCGGCTTGCCGAAGGAGTATTTCACCGGCTCCGGCCTCGCCTCCGGCGTCGAAACGATCACGCAGCAGGCGATTGAAAAGGTCCGTTCCCTCGGCGCCGAACTCGTCGAAGTTTCGCTGCCCCACACCAGATACGCCGTCGCCGTCTACTATATCATCGCGACCGCCGAAGCCAGCGCCAACCTCGCGCGTTTCGACGGCATCCGCTACGGCGACCGCAAGGAGGGACGCGACCTCGTCGACACCTACTTCAAGACCCGCGGCGAAGGCTTCGGGGATGAAGTCAAGCGCCGCATCCTGCTCGGCACCTACGTGCTCTCCAGCGGCTACTACGACGCCTATTATCTGCGCGCCCAGAAGGTTCGCACGCTGATCCGCCGCGACTTTGAAGAGGCCTACAGGCAGTGTGACCTGATGCTGACGCCGGTTACGCCGACCGTCGCTTTCAAGTTCGGCGAAAAGACCAGCGATCCGCTGCAGATGTATCTGTCGGATATCTTCACGATCGCGCTGAACCTCTCCGGCAACTGCGGCATCAGCGTTCCCGCCGGCAGGGACCCGGAAACCGGAATGCCCGTCGGCGTCCAGTTCTTCGCGCCCGCGCTCGCCGAAGCGCGCCTGCTTCAGGTCACCGACACTTTCATGCGGTGATCTTTGCCTCCGGCGGCCGGGGGCGCTTCGCCCCCCCGGTCCCCCCGACCGGCAAGGTGCCGGCGCCGGGTGCGGTTTCGAGCTTTTTGCTGCGCAAAAATCTCAAAACCGGGTTAGTATCTATAGGCTTATTTGGTCAACCGGCGGTACTTGCCACCGGGTGCTACCCGGTCGGAGTCAAGGGGCGAAGCGTCCTTGTCGTCGAAGACATTTGTGCGCTACAGCGCCCAGCTACCGGAGCCTGATTGAAAATCAGGCCGCGTAGCGCACAAGGTCTGCCGCCCGAAAGGGCGGGCAGACCCGCCTGCCTTTAAAACGGCAGGCTTCCCCGGTGACTCGCCTCCGGCGACCTGGGGCGCCTGGTCCCTCTAGACTGGGCAAACAGGAACGAGCAGAAAAGGGAGAAAACCGTGCCGGAGAAGAAAACGAATCCGTGGCTGTGGATTCCGACCGCGTTTTTTGCGGAGGGCGGACCGTATGCGATTGTGGCGACGGTGTCGGTGATCCTGTTCAAATCGCTGGGCATGGACAACCGTGACGTGGGATTGTGGACGAGCCTGATCGCGATGCCGTGGGCGTTCAAGCCGCTGTGGACGCCGGTGCTGGACCTGTTCGGAACCAAGCGGCTGTGGGCGATCGGGATGCAGTTGCTGATGGCGGTGATCTTCACGGCTTCGGCGGGCCTGATCCTGTCGGACAAACTGACCTGGCTGCTGATCGGAGCATTTTTCCTGCTGGCGTTTGCTTCCGCGACGCACGACGCGGCGGTGGACGGCTTCTACCTGATCGCACTGGATTCGCACGAACAGTCGTTTTTCGCCGGAATCCGGGGAACGTTCTACCGGATCGCTTCGGTGCTGGTGCAGGGGGGATTGGTGATGCTGGCGGGAGTGATCGAACACCGCTCCGGTTCGGTGAAAACGGGCTGGTGCGTGGCGCTGGCGCTGGCGGCGGCGGTGATGGCGCTGATCGCGCTGTGGCACTTTGCAGCGATGCCGAAAGCGGCCGGTGACCGGCCGGCCCGCAGCGGCAACGGACTGGCGGAATTTTTTGCGGCGTTCCTGAGTTTCCTGAAGATGCCCGGAGTGGTGGGGCTGATTGTGTTTCTGTTCTTTTTCCGGCTGGCGGAGTCGCAGCTGGGAAAGATGGCGGTCGCGTTTATGAAGGATGCGCGCGAGGACGGAGGACTGGGGCTTTCGACCGAAGCCTTCGGAATGCTGTACGGCACGTTCGGGGTGCTGGCGCTGATCGCGGGCGGCATCGTCGGCGGAGTTCTGGTGGCGCGTTACGGCTTCGGCAGGACGGTCTGGCCGCTGGTGGCGGCGCTGAACGTGCCGGATCTGGTCTATGTCTATCTCGCGACGTTCCGGCCGGAATCGCTGTGGATTGTCGGCGGCTGCGTGACGGTCGAACAGTTCGGCTACGGCCTGGGCTACAGCGCGTTCATGCTGGTCACGATCGCGTTTGCGGAGCACTCGGGGCCGTTCAAGACCAGCCACTACGCGATCATGACCGGAATCACCATCCTCGGGTTGAACCTGACCGGAATGCTCTCCGGCTACGCCCAGAAGTGGCTCGGTTACGTGCCGTTCTTCTGGTATGTGATGATCTGCACGATTCCGAGCTTTCTGGTGATGATTCCGGTGGCCCGCCGCATTCCGGCCGACTTCGGCTGCAAGCGGCAGGTGGAATAGGGGTCATTGTTTGATCCGGGCCGCTTCGTAATCGAGCATCTCCCGGACCCGCTGCTCCGCGGCTTCCGGCGTTGAGGCGGTGAAGCTCCAACGCACGTTCACTGATTTCGCGTCGGCGTTCCAGATGCTGGCGCTCTCTTCACGGCTGTACTCCGCAGCGTCGGGCACTTTGCTTCCCTCCGGCACCGAAACCACATTGGACCGGTAGTGCAAACTGCCGGTCATGAACAGGACTTTGGGCGTGACGCTGCCGGTCACGGGATCGTATCCGGTCTGGATGTTCTGCACGGACAGAAGTCCGGAGGCGTTGACGTTTTTGGCCGCCGCCGCTTTGACCGCCTCGTTGGCGGTGGTGCAGCCGCCCGCCAGCAGCAGGATGGTGCCGAATATGGCCGGTGTCGTGAATTTCATGGTTGATTCCTCCTGATGATTGGTTTTCCTGTATCAATAGGCGGAATGTCAACATTTTTTGCTTGCAGGAAGAGCCGGCGGCATGTATGTTGAACGGAGGGCCGATGCGACTTCAAAACAAACGGGAGAAAGAAGATGAAAAAAGTCGGAATCCTTTGTACTGTTGTTTGCGGACTTCTGCTGTCGGCGGCGTTCGGGGCCGATCCGGTCAAGCTGCCGCCGAAGGAGAAGTTTTATCTGGTGCTGCTGGCCGGGCAGTCCAATATGGCCGGGCGCGGCAAAATCCAGCCGGAAGACAGGGCACCCTACCCGCGGGTATTGATGCTGAATAAAGAGGGGGAATGGGTTCCGGCCTCCGCTCCGATCCACTTCGACAAGAGCTTTGCCGGGATCGGCCCCGGCGATGCGTTCGCCAAACTGCTCGCCGGGAGCGATCCGTCGATCACGGTGGGGTTGATTCCGGCGGCGTGCGGCGGTTCGAGCATTCGCCACTGGAGGCCGGGCGTTTACTGGGAGCAGACCCAGAGCCATCCCTATGACGATGCGGTCGCCCGCACCCGCAAGGCGCTGGAATCCGGCACCCTCAAGGCGATCCTGTGGCATCAGGGAGAAGCCGACTGCAATAAAAACGCCGACCAGTATGCCCGGTGGCTGACGGAACTGATCCGGGATTTCCGGCAGAAGTTCAACGCCCCGGATGTGCCGGTGATCGTCGGCCAGCTGTCGCAGTTCCCCGGCGCGAAATGGAGCGAAGCCAGGCGTAAGGTCGACGCCGCCCAGCGCAAGGCGGTCGGGGAGAATCAGCCCGCTGCTTTTGTGACTTCGGAAGGGTTGACCTCCAACCCGGATAAAGTCCACTTCGACCGCGCCAGCCAGCTCGAATTCGGCAGACGCTATTTTGAAGCATGGCGGAAATTGATCGCCAGATAATCTTGCCGGGGATTTCGTTCCTTTGGAACGAAATCCCTATCAGGGTTATGGGGGGCGTAAGGAGGGATAAATAACCCGTTGGATTTATTGATCAGCAACGAAACCAGTTGTATTCAGGCGGCATATTTTACAGAGTTCTTCCGGAAAAGTTCTTTTATATGTTTGGGCTGCCTTTGAATCCTTCTCGCATGCGATTGAGCATGGACTTGCGATCTCCTTTGGGGCGTGCGGCTTCTGCGATAATGCGCTTCTCAAACCACTGTTCTGCATTTCAGCCGGGTTTCAATCAGGGCTGTAGCTTGGCAAATTTATGATAAATGAGCGGCGAAGAATTGGCGGATTTGCCGAATGCCGGATGGAGGCCAGGGGGACCGCCGTCACTCCCCGAATACTTCGGCCTGAAAGGTGAACAGCCGGGCGTCGGCGTTTCGCCATGCATCGGCGGGCAGTCCCGCTTTGCGGGCAAGATAGGTCAGGGTGGTTTCGCGGTCCCAGTGCTGTTCGGGCGCGACCTGCGGCAGGAATACCGCGCCGCGGTTCGCGGCCCGCAGGATGATGCCGTCCCGCCCCACGACGAACTCCTCCGGGGAAGCGATCGGTTTTGCGGAAGTCAGGATCGACAGCTCCAGAGTGCATTCGGAAAACTCTTCCCAGTCCACCGCCGGAAAGCGCGGGTCTTCCGTCGCCGCGTTCACCGCGTTGCGGATCAGGTTCTCCCCGAGCGGCTCAAACGCCTCGATGTTTCCGATGCAGCCGCGCAGGTTGCCGCTGAAATCCTTCAGCGTCACAAAGCAGGCCCCCGGCTCCGACAAGTGCGGAATCGCCGGAATTTCAGGCAGCTCGCCGTTGCAGAGGTGGCTGGTGATGACCTGCCGGACGAAGTTCAGCAGTTGACGGCGTTCTTCCGGTGAAAAACGGTTGTTGTCCATGGTTCGATCCTCCTGAGCCAGCCGTTCCTTTTTGTTTCTTAATTCCGGTCGTGGAGGATGCGGTAGGCTCCGCACCCGATGAAAGCCAGCGTCGGCGCCAGCCCCGCGAAGACCGGATTCAGGATGCCGCCCTTGCCCAGCACCAGAAACACCTGCGCCACCACGATGTACACGATGATGATTCCCACCGCCGTGATGATCGCCATCAAACTGCCGGTGCGCTCGTTCTTGGTCGCCAGCGGAATCCCGAGGAACACCGCCAGGAAGCACGCCCACGGGAAAGCCAGCCGGTAGTAGAACACGGTCATGTAGATCGAATAGACCCGGTCCGGCATGTTGTCGTTGCGGCGCACGAGGTCCCAGATCACCAGCGTCGGCAGGTCGTCTTTCTCCTTGATCGAATTCATGATGTCGTCCGGCGCTTCCGGAATCTCTTTTTCATTGAATACGATGCTCTTGTACGGCTGCGGATCGTGCATGGTCGAGGTGCCGCGGCTCGCCTCGAATTTCGTTTCGTCGTTGCGGTCGTAGCTGGTGAAGTTGCCGTCGCTGAACGTCCACGCCTTTTTACCGGCGTCGTAGCTGACCCGGTTGGCGAAGAAATCCACCTTGCGCCCCTTGAGCTCCTTGCGGATCTCTTTGGCCCGCTCCTCGCGCGACAGCGCCAGAATCCGGTCCGCCTTCAGCCGGAACATCTGCCGGATCAGCGCGTCGAATTCGGCATCGCCCGCGCCGAGCACGATGTCGTCGATCATCCCGTCCGTCCAGAAGGTCTTGACCGTCACATTCTGCTGCGCCTCGTCGGTGGTGAAGGTTTTGAACAGCCAGTGGCGCTGCTGGTCGGTGCTGCGGTAGGTGAGCAGGTTCTGCACATATTTGCGCCCGTCCGCGACTTCGGAGCGGATCTCCTCCGCCCGGCGTTCGGTATAGGGCACCAGCGCCTCGTTGAAATAGATGTTCACCGCGGTCACGATCAGGCCGACCACGAAGATCGAACCGCCGCAGCGGAACAGCGACACCCCCGACGCCCGCATCGCGGTGATTTCCATATTCTTGCCGAAGGTGGCCATCGTCCACATGCAGCCGAGCAGCATCGAAATCGGCAGGATGAACCGGACGTTGCCCGGCAGTTTGTAGCCCAGGTACTGCAGGATGCTCCGATACGACGCCTTCGCCTCCAGAAAGTCCGAGATGTCCCGGTAGACGTCGCTCAGGATGAACAGGATCACGAACACCAGCAGGAGCACGCTGTATTTGATCAGGAACTCCCGCAGGATATAGCCGTCCAGCTTCGGCAGCGGAAACCACCGGCGCGGAAGCAGGGTCAGGTCTTCATATTGTAAATTCTTCTTTTCCATAGTGACGGATACTATACACCGCCAATCCGATAAAAAAAAGCCGGGCGACGGATTTTTCAAAAGAAAACCTCGCCGGCGCACGGTTTCGGAGATCGGATTCCCGAATTATGCGGGAAGTTGCCCATAACCCGCGGTTATCTCCGGCAGGCAGCATACCGCGCGAATCGCCGGCAAACTGAATCCTCCTTATTATTCTCCCCGGTTTCGGTACTTTGCCGCGCTACCGTTCTTCCCCGGTGCTTTGGCGCAATATGACTTCGCAGGCGAGGAACTCCTGCCGGACCGCCGGGCGGTTTTCGAGCAGGAATTCCACCGCGCGCGTGCCGATTTCCGCCATCGGCTGGCGCACGGAAGTAAGCTCGAACAGGGGCGAATAGTAATCGGTGTCGCCGAAGCCGGCCACCGCGATATCCTCCGGCACGCGCCGCCCGAGTTTCTTCAACTCGTCAAGCACGTTCATCGCGATGATGTCGTAGCTGCACAGAACCGCGTCGGGCGGCTCCGGCAGCGCCAGAATTTCCCGCAATTGTTTGCGTCCCTGCTCCGGCAGGGGGACATCGTCGATCACCCGGTGCAGCTCCGGTGAGACCGGCAGCTGCCGGGCGTTCAGCTCGTCGACCAGCCCCTGCAGCCGCCGGCTGGCGGAGTAGACGCTCGCGAACACCCGGATGCTGGCGAACCGCCGGTATCCCCGCCGTATCAGCCGCTTCACGAGTTCACGCATTGCGCCGTAAGGAAACACAATGGACTGAAAGGAGTAAATAATGAGACGCTATTTTACATTGATTGAATTGTTGATCGTGATTGCGATTATTGCCATATTGGCGGCAATGCTGCTGCCGGCTCTGAATCAGGCGCGGGAAAAGGCCCGCAAGATTACATGCACGAATAATTTACGACAGCTCGGCCTTGGAATTGAACAGTACAAGGCCGATTATGACTCTTATATCCTGCGCTGGTGGATCGACAATTACACGCCTTCGGCATACTGGTTCTGGAATCTGGAACTTCTGGGTTACATTCCGCCGGTTCAGGCGGGAGTAAAGGGGATCATGCTCTGCCCGACCGGAGCAACCGAAGCCGCCGATCCCGCCCTGGCGGCGGCCTCCTATTGCCGGGTCGGGAACAGCCAGTGGGGGAAAAACGGCTGGTACAGCACCGATGATTTCTTCAAGCTGGATACGCTGAAGCGTCCGGCGCATCAGATTCTGGTTATGGAATACTCTTTCCGGACCGGAGGCGGCACGGTAGTCCCTGCAGAGGGGGCTTCGCTCAAATATACCGAACTGCGGCTTTACGGTGCTTTTCTTCATGCGCGGATGATGAACTGTCTCTTTGCCGATGGACATGTCCCCTCGCTGAGCGCGGATGAAATTGAAAAAGATATGATGGATGATCCACGATGATGAAAAAACTGTTTCTTGCTTTGGCCGCGGTGGGCTTTACGCTGGTTCTCGGCGCCGTGGAGTTGATTCATCTGAGAATGGATTTTTCCCGGCCCGGCTGGAGTGAGGTGCTGTCTGTGCGGGGAGAAACGGACGGCAGGAATGGAGAACTCCGGATTTCCACCGGAAGTTCGGTTTTCACACCGTATTTTCCGCTGGCGCCCGGTGAGCTTCTGATCGGCGGGAATGTCACCGGCGAACTGACGCTGCGGATTCATTTTCTTCGCGGCGGAAATTACCGCGATCCGGGAACGGAAATCGGTGTCCGCACTGTCCAGACGGAAAAAGACGGGAACTTCATATTTCGCTTCCCTTCCACCGTTTCTCCCGTCGGAAGCGATGGTTTCCGGATTGAGCTTTCCAACGGAAACGGGGGAAAAGTACACCTGAAGGCATTGGAAGTCAAGCTGGTGGCCGACGATGGGACGACGGTCAACGGGGACCCCTTTTTCCGCAACGAACTCGGAAGGGATCATTGGCTGGTGGAATATGGAAAGAGCCGTATTCTTTCCGATGCCGGTCATTTCCGGGGAAACCTGCTGGAGATGACCGATGCGGGAACGGTGATCTCTCCCAGGTTCGCCTATCGCGGCGAACGGCTTATGATCGGGCTTTGGGGAATGCAGGAAAATCTGCGCAAGGGGACGGAACAGCCGGAATGGGCATACGCCTGCGTCCAGGTACTCCTGTTTGACCGGAGAGGAAAAGAGATCAGCCATTTCGATCTCACGCCGATTCAACCGGGAACGCTTCCGTGGAAATACTACTGCCAGACATTTGAACCGGACAGCTGGCCGCGTAATGCGGAGAGTTTCGCGATTGCGTTGCGCATTTTTCCCGGAGCAACGGGGACGGTCCGAATCGGTTCCGTTTCCGTGATTCGGCAGGGTGAAGCTGCCGCCCGGCCGCCCTACCGGGCCGGACGGGGGAAAATAAGGATCGGAGCCGGAGAACCGGGGAAGGTGTTTTCACCGCTCTGGCAGTGTGTTGATATGTCCTTTGCCGGTGACGCGGCCCAGAAACCGATGCGCCATGCGCTCCGGGAACTTCGGAAAATTGGAGTCCGACACCTGCGGTTGCGCGAATTCATGCAGGGGCAGCGTGTGGTAAAAAACATCGCGCCAGACGGGGATTTTGAATTGGATTTCTCGCTGCTTGATGAAACTTTCGACTATGTCGTCAGGGAGTTGGGTTACCGGCTTACGGTAACGGTGGAGACGACGCCGAACCAGCTGTCGGTGATGCCCGGCCCTGACGATCATGTGTATGCCCACCCCTATCCTCCCCGGGACCTGAAAGTCTGGGGAAATATTCTTCAGGCCGTCGTCGGTCACTGGATTGAACGGTACGGAAAAGAGTGCGTTGCCAGGTGGACCTTTGAATGTTGGAATGAACCCAATGCAAGCTACTTTTTCAAGGGAACCGAGACCGGATTTACCGAAATTTTCGGTGCATACCTGGAGGCACTGACAGCGGTGGAGAAAAAATACGGCATCAGGCTGGAAATCGGCACCATGAGCGCGGCAGGAGTGACTCCCTGGTTTTTCAGCAGTTTGGAGAAGGCGCGTGCCATCGGGAAGCTGGATGCTGTTGATGCGATATCCCTGCATCTTTACGCCGGTTTCATCGGTTCAATGGGAACCTTTGCCGGTGATATCGACCGGATGCGCCGGATCGCTTCGGAATATCCGCCGATGGAAAGGCGTCCGATTTATATTACCGAGTACAATGCGAGTACCATGAACGATCCGCGGTTAGACACCGTTACTACTGCCGCGTTTTTCGTCAAGGCGAACCGGATTTTTCTTGATGAAAAAGTGGGCCGCGCTTATTTTTTCGCCGTCTGCGATCATCTCTGGACCGGAAATAACTACCATTTTGAAGGAGGACTCGGTCTTTTTACTAAAACAGCGATTCCCAAGCCGGTTTTCAATGCTCTGGAGCTCCTGAATCGTTTTGAAGGAAACAGGCGGTTGCCGGTGAGTTCCTCCAACGATCCGTTCGACGCGGTCGCCGGAGTCGATGAAAACGGCACGGTCCGGGTGCTGCTGACCACCTTCGATGAGCTGCAGCCTGAAGCGGCTGCTGCGGCCAGGGTCCGGTTGGAACTCGACTGGACCGGGCGCTCCCGGAATATCGCTCCACAGCTGATCCGCGTTGACAGCGCCCATGCGAACTCTCACGCGGCTTACCAGAAGGCCGGTTCGCCGACGATTGCGGCGCATCCTGATGTGACGCCGTTCCGCCGGGCGAACGAGATGAAACCGGAACCGGTAAAGAAGTTCCGCTTCGCCGGGAACAAGCTGCTGATCGATCTGGAGCCGGAACTGAACTCCGTGACCTGCGTGGAAATCGCTCCGCCGGAAAGCCGATGACAAAAATTATTAACGCCATGTGCAAGTTTCTTGAACCGGGATTTCGCTCCTTTGGAGCGAGCAGGGCGCTTCGCCCCTGCACCCCGACCGGCAAGGTGCCGGTGCCGAATACTTGAGATCCGGGAAAGGCGTTTCGCCTTTCCCTCCGGGTGGGGGAGGCTCTACTGTGGACAGGCAGGCGGGTACCTGAGCGGCACACCGCTCCGGTCGGCGCAAAGCCTGCTTTTT